>ENA-OWPJ01000047-OWPJ01000047.1-human-gut-metagenome-genome-assembly--contig:-NODE-47-length-144721-cov-27.4977_pt1 | contig 144721 bp, 144 predicted proteins | sample MGYA00248264_ERZ651846 | MGnify/ENA primary metagenome ERZ651846 (study PRJEB26924, sample SAMEA4378271) | human gut metagenome | biome: human gut; feature: human-associated habitat; material: faeces...
CGCCTCCACAGTGGACTTTCACCACCTAGATGTATGCCATGCTTGGCGTACATAAAAAAATCCTGTATTAATTTCATTTACAGGATTTTCTTTTTACTCAGCACTACAAGCTTCTTCTCGAAGATATCCGCAAATCGAAAAATTCGGACAAGTCGGATTACAGGCACGTTGTGCAGCAAGACGTAATTTCGCAGGAACTAATGCTGTAATTTCATCATCATCATATCCTACAACAAAACTGCTTTCATTAATCATTATTGGCCTTTTCAATATAGATGGATTTTCTCGAATGATTTCAATTAATTCTTTCACAGAAATGTCTTCTAAATCTCTATTAAGATTTTGAAAAGCTTTACTCCTAGTTGAAATAATATCTTCCGTTCCATTTTCGCTTCTTTGAAGTAAATATTTAATTTCTTCCTCTTTAAGAAGAGTAGTAAATATATTTTTTTCTACGAATTTCATATCATTATCTTTTAACCATTGTTTAGCTTTTCTACAACTTGCACAACCTGGAGAAGTATAAAGAATAATCATACATTCTTCGCCTCCTTTTCATTCATCTTTTTTATGATAAATATATTATAGCGAATACATTTATTTTGTAAACCACCTTTAATTAATTTATTTTCCCCTTGTGTTTTATAATTACTAATAGTATGATTAAAGTACAATTTGTTATGCGATGAAAAAGGATTAGTAGAAAAACAGATTTTCTTTAAAGAGAGTTGATGGCTGGTGAGAATCAATAGGAACTGTTATTTGAATTGGGCCTTTAGAGCATGTTCTATCTATAGAACCGGTCGTCGCCGTTATCGATGAGTGGCTTGAATAAGCAATTAAGGTGGTACCACGCATAAAAGCGTCCTTATAATGGTGCTTTTTTTATTTTTAGGGAGGGTCATAAATGAAAAAAATGTTGAGTGGAATTAAGCCAAGCGGACGTTTGACACTTGGAAACTATATAGGTGCAATCCGTAAATTCGTAGAGTATCAAGATGAGTATGAATTATATGTATTTATTGCGAACCTACACGCTATTACTGTAGCACAAGATAAAGCAGAGTTGAAAAAAAATACAAAGGATTTAATTGCTTTGTATTTAGCTTGCGGTCTTGATCCTAAAAAAGTTACTATCTTTTTACAAAGCGATGTACATGAACATGCTGAACTTGGCTGGATTATGACTTGTAATTCTTATATGGGTGAACTGCAAAGAATGACACAATATAAAGATAAAACTGCAAAAGGTGAAACTGGGATAACAGCTGGACTGTTTACTTATCCATCTTTAATGGCCGCAGACATCCTTTTATATGATGCAGATTATGTACCTGTTGGAATAGATCAAAAACAGCATGTAGAATTAACAAGAAATTTAGCTGAAAGATTTAATAACCGTTATGGTGAAACCTTTGTCATTCCAGAACCAGTAGTTGCCAAAGTTGGGGCTAAGATTTATTCTTTGCAAAATCCAACTAAGAAAATGTCTAAATCAGAAGAAAATCCAAAAGGTACAATTGATTTACTAGATGAACCAAGTCTAGCTCGCAAAAAAGTTATGTCTGCCGTAACTGATTCCTTAGGTATCATCCAATATGATCCGGAAAATCAGCCAGGTATCAGCAATCTATTAACAATTCTTTCTTCCTTAAATGGAGAGTCCATTGAAAGTATTGTAAATAGATATGAAGGAAAAGGATATGGAGAATTCAAAAAAGAAGTTGGACAGCAGGTATTTGACTTTTTAACTGATTTACAGAAGCGCTATAATGAAATCATTGCCAGTGGTATGGCAGAGCAGGTAATTAAGGAAGGAAATGAAAAAGCATCTTTCATTGCTAGAAAAAAACTTTCTAAAGTAAAAAGAAAAATTGGTTTTGAAGTCTTCTAAATCATATTAAACATATAAAAAAGCCATTGACACTTTCGTTATTAAATCAAATGATGTCATTGGCTTTTTATTTTTATAAAAAAAATAAAACAAGTCTGTAAAAAAGTACTTAAACAAAGATATTTATTAGAATACTGATTACAAATATAATTAAAATTACTACTAATTTACTACATACCAATAGAGCCTTGATTATGACAAAAAGTGAATAAGAGTTATAAAAAAAGATTCGTTTTAGATTGACGAATCTTTTTTATTGTTTTACTGAAAGTGTTGCTCCATTGGAAAAAAAACCTGCTCCTGCTTCAATCCCTTTGAATACACCAATTTTATTAGATGTATATCCTACAAGTTCACAGGGTTCTGAAATCACTTGTCCATTTTGTGGTAAACCATTAGTTACATCGACAACAAAAATTCTAGCGCCACCTCCATTATTATCTCCTAAAGGATTGTAACTAAATTGATAGATAGTTCCCTCAGTGCCATGCTTTTCTTCTGTTACAGACCAATATCCTATCCATTCTTTTGGAACGTTAACAGAAAAATATTTATTTTCATAATGTGTTTTTTCTCTCTCATCATTTGTTTTCTTTTTAACTTCTTCTTTTTCGATTGCGACTAGTCTTTCATCGCAAGATTTTACGAGATTAACGATTTTCTTTTCATATTCATTCTCTTCATTTTCCGTACATACTATTCCTTTTTCATTTTGGATGCTCTGTAACAATTCACTTAATTTTGTTTTGGCACTGATTAACTGTTCTCTATTGATAATTCTATCAATATCTTCTAATGTATTTTCCTTTAATATTTTTTTATATTGATCCTCAAAATATTGTTGCATTTCATTGATAATTGTATGGTATTTGTCATCAACTTCATCAATCATACTTTTAGTCTGTTCATATTCCGAATGTTCTTTTAATAAAGAGCTTAGGATAGCAAGTTTCTCTTCTCTTTTTTCTTTGCTTTTAAAATCTTTTTCAATCTGTTCGATTTGTGTAATAGAGTTATCAATTTTATTTTGCAACTCTTTTTTTTGATAAGAATTATAACTAAAAATTGCTAAAACTATTATGATGATAGCAACTACTGTTGAAATAATTATTTTTTTATTATTGAAATTTATCTTATTCATATCTTTATACCTTTCTGTTTTTTAAAAAATATTTTAAAATCGCAATCGATGCAAGTCCTATACTTATAATAATTCCTAACGTATCAAATAAAATAGCACAAATTGATATAATTACAAACCATTTAAACCAAAATGTGATAATATTTTCAATGTTTTCTATTCTATTTCGTTTTTCTGAAGTAAAATTCATCATATTTTTCTGTACAATATAGTAAATAATTCCACCTATTAGAATAACTAATGCTATAAATTTATTCAAAAAAAACATAAAAATCACCGATACAATAGCGAGAGGAATAAAAAAGAAAATAATATCACGTATCATGTGTAGTACACGATACTCTGTTCCGATACTAGCTCTCCCATCTGTTATTATCATATATTCTCCAAATGAACTATAAAGTAAATTCAATTCTTGAAGTCTATTTATAAGACTATATGTAATATTTCGATTATATCTAGGTGAACCATTAAATATACAAAAATACTTTTCATCTCTCCATTCCCAATATCTCCCATAAGCCTTATCCACAACAATTACATTATCAACATTTCCTTTGAATGAATCACATTTTAGTAGACAATTTCTAATAACTTTTGTCAAATCATTTATATCTTGTTTTAATTCAATGGAAGACCTGTCCTCTTCGGTTAAATCATATAAATCCCACTCTTTTACTTCCTCTTTTCTTTCTTGTAAAAAAACCAATTCATTATTGTCTGCTTTTTTTACAATCCCTTTTTCAATAAGTTCTTCTATAAGACTAGAAGTTATGTTTCTACCTTTATAGAAAATGACAATAGCAGAAGTTCCTACATCTAAACCAATTTTACTTGCATATGTAACATACAAATCTTTATTAACAATCTGTCTCAGATTATCTCGTACATAAATTTTATCACCAAAGCAATAGCCTCCTGTATCTAAACTATCTAAATTTAAATATATCATTTTTCCACTTCCTTAAATTTACATCAATAATCTAATTTATCAATCTATTTCAAATGTAAAGCGTATTACTATACCATCTTCTGAGTAAGTTACGTTAAACTCATTATTATCTATTGGATATCTAGAGTAAGTTTCTGTGGTAAAACGTAAATTTTCTGGTTTTCCTAAAATTTTAATAACATCTTGCTTTGTTGAATTTCCATTAATACCTTTATAACTATATTTAGTTTTATTTGAAATTTCAGAATAATCAACAGTTATACTACTAATTAGATTGTTAGCCTTAGTCATCACTAGCCCATCTGAAAATTTGCATATTGGTTGACCTATATTATCATAATTATCACTATATTCGCCAAACTTTTCAACTGCTACACTTATTGGTTGACCAACAAAATCGCTCACATCAATAGAAGTTATATTTTTGCTGTTGATACTAGATAACTCTTGTTTAGTTGATTTCGGCGAACATCCTGGCAAAACTAATAATATGGATATAAAAATAGTACTCCATAGAACTAGTGATTTTATTTTGGTTTTAACTATTATTTTGTCCCCTATACATTTCATTAACTTTTTTTGATTAAATTTACTAAAATTCTTCATATTGATATCTCCTTTTTTTAATTATTATTTCATAAATTCTAACATAATTATAAACATTTGCAATGCAAATTGCAATGCATATTTAATAGCCAATTTGCAATACCATATGTATAACAAGGAGGTGTACATATGGCTTTTCAACTCAAACCTAATAAGAAACAAACAGAAAATAAAACAATAAGATTTCCAATACCTTTGATTGAAGAAATTGAAAACACAATACAAAATCAAAATGTAACTTTTTCAAAATTTGTTATTCAAGCCTGCCAATATGCGTTAGAAAATATAGAAAATAAAGATAAAGACAAAAACGAGGAATAAAGATTTAAGGATACCTTTTGGCTAGGTATCCTTTTTCTTATTCTTCATCGAGAATTGCAATATGTTCCGAAAAATCTATAATCTCTGCAAGATTTTTCGTTGCTTTATTTGTATCTCCTACAATCTCGAAAAAGACATTACGGGGCAGTACAACAAATTCTTCTATATTGGGAGTTCCCTTATATATTGCTTTTAATTCTTCTATTCCACCTGTTGGAATACCCTCTTCATTAGCTTTGTGATACTTGTCATATTCAATCAGAAAATCATAAAAATTTCTGTCCATATTCAAGTAGAGATATTTATTATCTTTGCTTTGTACAGTTTCCCAACTATCAACAAGTTTTTCAAAATGCTTGTATTTTTGTTCTTTATCATCAAACATGTCACTTGACATAAGTCGAATATATTCAGGATTGATTTCATAAGCCTCATGAAGTACCTCTAAAAATTTAGACGGAATATATTTTATCTTTCCACTTTTATAGTGAGATAAGGTTGTTTCATCAACATTAAGTTTAATATTCTTCTCATCTATTATGTTGTTTAAGTTTTTACAGATTTCGTTTTGTTTAATGCCGTTTATTTTAAGATATTCAAAGACATTTGTTAATCGTTTTCGTTGCTTTTCGAGATTTTTGTCATATTTTTCAGTCATTATAATCACCCAATTCATTGTAACATGCGATAAAATATAACATCAACAAAAATTGGATAAAAGTTGGAAATTAAAAATCTATTTCCATTCAGTTAATATACTAATTATGATAGTTTAATATGCGTAGTCATGATTACAAAAAAACATATAAAAAGGAGGAAATCAGATGAAATACTTACGACAATTCGAATATTTTGATTGGAGCGCATTTTCAAAAGATAAGGAGTTTATGACAATTAGTATCGCACCATTATTGGATTTCAATACTAAAGAGGTACAAGGTACAAAACTTGGTATTGTGATTATAAAGGATGATACTTCCTACGATCAAAAGGAAGGAGAGCAAGGTTCAAATCTTTTTGAAAAAATAACAGTAAAAATTCCTAAACAAATTGATGTTCCAATGAATGTAAAAGTTCAATTAAAGAATGTTTTATGCAATGTTTATGGTGATTATCGTAATCAACTTTCTGTTTATGCAGAAGATGTTATCGTAATTGAGAAGTAATCTCATCATGTATGGGTGGAATGAGTGCCCTCAAGGGCACGAATTTCCACGCTTGCTAAGGTCAAGTATTACCCTTAGCAATACACAAGTAGCATGTAGCATTAAAGATACAAAAAGGAGTGATATTTATGGGAAACCCACAATCGAGAAAATGGAATATAGTAATAAATAATCCGCAAGAATATGAACTAACAAGAGAAATTATTATTGATAGATTGAATAGTCTTTTTCCAAATTATTATTGTATAAGTGATGAAATTTCAAAAAGTGGAACACCACATACACACATTTTTATATATAGGAAATCTCCTATCAGATTTTCAACAATTCGTGCTAAATTTGTAACTTGCCATTGCGAAAAAGCACTAGGAACAATCGAAGAAAATCGTTCATATATAAAAAAGGATAAAGCGAAATGGGGTGATTCTGAAAAATTTGAGACTCGAATTGAGGGAAGTTTCTATGAATGGGGAGAAATGCCAAATGAGAAACAAGAAAAAAATCCACTAAATTATGAAGTCATCAAGGATTTAGAAGATGGAAAAGTAATTGGAGAAATTGTTTCAGATAGACCTGAACTTATTTTCAAGGTTAAACAAATCGAAGCATTGAAAGAGGCTTTGCTTATTAAAAATGCAAATAAGTTTCGCTCGCTTTCGGTAATATATTGTTTTGGACAACATAATGTCGGAAAAACAAAAATGGTGTATGAATGCCACGAACCTATTGATATTTGTAGAATAACCAACTATAGAAAACATAAAGAGATGAGTTATGACACTTACCATGGGGAAAAAGTTTTATTGTTGGATAACTTTCAAAATTCCCTTTATATTGATGATTTGATAGCATTGTTAGACATATTTCCAATGTATCTTCCTGCTAGGTTCTATGATAGATACAGTGTATATGAGTATGTATATTTGCTTTCTGTTTTACCACTAGAAAATCAATACGAAGATATTCAAAAACATTATCCTTTAAAGTGGAACGCTTTGATAAACAAAATTAATAAAATAATAGAAATCAAAGTGACGGGAGAAGTAATAGAGCATGAGAAAGAGAGGTACATTATACATAATGAAAAAGATTGAAAATTTAATATTTCGATTATTTAATGGTATAAGAGAAATTATTTATAATAGAAAAAAACTAGTTTTGTTTATTTGTATTATCTTAATGTTCTATGTATTAAATGGTTTGGAATGGGTGTATTACTCTATTTTGCCCCAAAATATTATAAGTGAGTTTGTTATTGCAGTGATAAAGCCAATAGTACTATTTTTAACTGTGATAGTATTTGGAACACCTAGAGGAACGCATAAACTATCAAAAGGTTTTTATAAAATAGGTTTTCATAATAAAGAATATGAAATTCCTCGACTATTAAATAGAAAACATTTATCAAAAGAAACAGATATAGAGGTCTATACATTTTATAGTCCTTATCTTTCCTTAACGGATTGGGAAAATTCACAAGACAGAATTGAAACATTGTTAGGATATGACATTTTACAAATAAAGTTTAGCAAACACAATAAAAAAATCATTAATGTTTATACTGTTGATTTAGATAAATTCTTTTCAAAAACTATACTTTGGAAAGATGAAATGCTAGTTGATGATGATTGTACTTTACTTTTAGGAGTTTCTGCTTTTGAAAAAGTAAAAATAAACTTAAATAATGTACCTCATTCCTTGGTTGCTGGTGGCACTGGCTCTGGAAAGACCACGCTATTTAAACTTTGTTTAAGGCAATGTCTATTAAAAGGTATGGACATTTATATCGCTGATTTTAAAGGTGGACTTGATTTTAATGAAATTTGGCATAAACATTGTAAAATCATCACTTTAGAACAAGATTTTCTTGATACATTGATTTCTGTTAAAACAGAAATCAATAAAAGAAGAGATATTTTGGTTTCTCATTCTTGTAGAAATATTGAAGAATATAACAATAAAAGTGATGAAAAATTAAATCGTATCATAATAGCATGTGATGAAGTAGCCGAATTACTTGACAAAACAGGTTTGAAAAAAAGTGCTAATAAAGAAAAATTAGAACTTATGGAAAAAATAGAGGAATACATTACATCTATTGCTAGATTAGGTCGTGCCTTTGGTATACACCTTATCCTATCAACACAAAAACCATCAGCAGATATTATTAACGGACAGATAAAAACTAATTATTCCCCATATAATAAGGGTTTAAGAACTTTTGAGAATGTTTAAGAAAATTTGTGATTTATTATTTTATCTTTAATAAAAAGATAAAATGAGTAGATATCATAAACTACCCATTCTTTGTATATCACCTTTTTATCTAACAGTATAGATTATCAGACTCATATTTTTATTTCAAAAACATGAAATATCCTAAGACCAAAATACCAAGTACAATTCGATACCATCCAAACACCTTAAAGTCATGTTTCTTAATATATGTCATCAAGAATCGAATAACTATAATAGACACAATGAAGGCAGTAATCATTCCAATTAGTAGAAGTCCCCATTCACCTAAAGAAAATACTAAACCAGCTTTTACTAATTTTAATAAACTAGCTCCAAACATTACAGGAATAGCAAGGAAGAAAGTAAATTCTGCCGCAACAGTACGACTAATTCCAATCATCAATCCTCCAACAATCGTAGCTCCACTTCTACTAGTTCCCGGGAAAATTGCCGCAATTAACTGAAAAATACCAACAATCATCGCATCTTTATAAGACAGATCCTCTAAACTTGTAACTCTTGCACGTCTATTTTTGTTACCATTCTCAATAATAATAAAAGCAATACCGACAAGTACAAGCATGACTGCTACAACAAAGCCATTATATAAATGTGCTTCTAACCAATCATCTAACAAGATACCAACAATAGCTGCCGGAATACAGGCTACTAATATTTTAAACCAAAGATTCATAATATCATAACGAATAAATGGACGATTTTTATTTTTCAAATTAAATGGAAAAATCTTATTCCAATATAACAAAACAACTGCTAAGATTGCCCCTAACTGAATAACAACCAAGAAAACATTCCAAAACTCTTCAGATACCTGTAATTTCAAAAACGGTATTTCTTCAATTAAAATCATATGCCCGGTACTACTGATAGGAAGCCATTCCGTAATTCCTTCAACAATACCATAAATAATTGTTTTTAATACTTCAAAAATATACATTACAACTCTCCTTCTCTAAAATATTCCTTTACAAATTCTTTAAAAGTCTCTCCCCTAACTTCATAGTTTTTATACTGGTCAAAACTACTACAAGCCGGAGATAACAACACAACATCACCAGACTGTGCAATTTGAATTGCTTCTTTTAAAGCCTCTTTCATAGTTTCTGTTGTAATCGTGTTTGTAAAAATATCTTTAAATTTCTCTTTTGTTTCTCCAAAAGAAATACAACATTTTATCTTCTTGTCAAAAACAGATAATTCATCAAATGGAATTCCTTTATCATGTCCTCCTGCAAGCAAAATAATATTTTTTTCAAATGAATTTAACGCCGCCTGTACAGCATGTGTATTGGTTGCCTTGGAATCATTATAAAAACGTACTCCATCTTTTTCTCCAACATATTCTAAACGATGTTCTACCCCATGGAAGTTTTGAAGGGTATGTGCAATATTTTCCGGTGATACACCTAATTTATAAGCCATACATCCCGCAACCATTGCATTCATCAAATTATAATCCCCCACAATTTTTACATCACTTTCATTAAAAAGAGGAATATCCCATAACCAGACAGCTTTATCTTTACGATATAAATCTACATCTTGTCGAGTGAATGAGTAATCTATACAGCGACATGGAATATTTTTTGCATATTGCATAACAGTTTCATCATCAACATTACGTAAAAACCAGTCATTTTCTTTACAGTTCTCATAAATACGCATTTTCGATACATAATAGGAATCAAGTGATGGCATATAATCCAAATGATCTGGAGCAAGATTACATACAACACTTACTTCAGGTGCAAATGTATCAATACCTAAAAGCTGAAAATTGCTCAGTTCTAATGCCACATCTTTTTCTTCCTGTTCATGCTGCAATGCTAACTCGCTTAATGGAAAACCAATATTTCCGGCAACGATAGCTTTTCCATTTGATTTTAACATCTCATAAAGCAATGTAGTTATTGTCGTCTTTCCATTGGTACCAGTCACTGCTCCATAATGAAATTTTTTCGCAAAACGATAACCAATTTCCACTTCTGTAAAAATTGGAATATTTTCATCTACAAAGTATTTCACAAAAGGAACCGTATACTTTATTCCTGGATTTTTTACCACAAATGCCCATTCTTTATTACGTAAATGATCTGGATGTCCACATTCAAACACATGCATTCCAGAAGCAATTAATTCTTCCTTATCTTTAATTTCTGCCATATCTGTAATTGTCACTTCATAATCATGCAAAGACAGCAGTTTAGAAACTGCAACTCCACTTCTAGCTGCACCAATTACCAATACTTTTTCTTTCATTTTATATCACTCCCAACCATAAACCAAGAGCTGCAAACACAAGAGCGATACACCAAAACATTAACACAACCTGCGTTTCTTTCATTCCGCCTAATTCAAAATGATGATGCAAAGGAGACATTCTAAAAACTCTTTTTCCTGTTAATTTAAAACTTGTAACTTGAATGATAACAGACAAGACTTCCATTAAAAATACACCGCCAATTATAATTAACAAAAGTTCCTGTTTTAAAACCATGGCAGTTGCCGCAAGCAAACCTCCAATTGCCAAAGATCCTGTATCTCCCATAAAGATTTTTGCAGGGTGCAAATTAAAACGAAGATAGCCAAGCAATGCCCCGCTTACAGCCAATAAAAACATTGCCAGATCATGTTGTCCTTTCAACAAAGAAAAAATAATGAATGGCGCAATTGCTATTAAAGATGTTCCTGCACACAATCCATCTAATCCATCTGTCAAATTCACCGCATTGCTTTCTGCTGTAAACATAATAAATACCAAAAAGAAATATAAAATCCCTATATTTAAACTAAGATGCAATACAGGTATTTCAATACTTGTATCTGCTACATATGTGTAGCAAATATAGAAAACAACTGCTAAAACAGATTGTAAAAGGAATTTTACAGATGGTTTTAATCCATCATTATTCTTTTTCACTACAATTAAGAAATCATCTAAAAAGCCAATGAAAGCATATCCCAAATAAGCAAACACTACAATCAGCATTTCCGGTGTAGCAAAAGCTTTATAATCTAATATCAGCATAACCAGTATTGGGACAAGTACAAATACAATCCCGCCCATAGTTGGTGTTCCTGTTTTTGCCATATGACTTTTCGGTCCTTCTTTTCGAATGCTTTGTCCAAATTTAATTTTATGTAGAAACGGAATCAGAACTGGCATTACGACCAATGTCAAAACCAGTGCAGCTCCGAATGCAAGCAAATATTTTATTTCCAATTTCATTCCTCCTTATGAAAAAGTTCTTTCACAAAGTCTTCATCATTATAGGGATAAAATACACCATCTATTTCCTGTGTAGACTCTGCTCCTTTTCCAGCGATTACTATTATATCATTTTTTTGAGCAATATTGAAACAATGTTTGATCGCATACTTGCGATTTTCAAAAACCATGTAATTCTCTCCTCCAGCCTCCAGCATATCCAGCAAAATAGAACTAACTTTTTCATTTCTTGGATTATCTGCAGTAAAAAAAGCTATATTGCTATATATCATAGCTATTTGTGCCATATGGCTTCTTTTCTTCTTATCACGATTTCCTCCACATCCTATAATGCAATATAATTTCCCTGAACATATTCCTTTACAATAGGATAAAACTTCTTTTAAAGAACTAGCTGTATGCGCATAATCAATAATCGCTGTACATGGTTCTTGACAAATTACCTCCATTCTTCCCTTTTCACTATTTAATTCCTTTACATCTTCCTGCAGTTTTTCATAGGAAATACCTAAAATTCGACATGATGTAATACATAAAGCTACATTATATACATTCCATTTCCCCAAAAGAGAAGTTGTAAAAGGAATTCCCTGCACCTGCATAGAAACACCTTCTTTAGAATGTTTTTGATGATCAATTACCACATGACAAGATTGATTTCCAACTATAATACAGTTTTTATGATTCACATGCAGTAACTCATCTGTATAAACTCCATCATCGTTGATGATAATTTTTCCACCTTTTTTTAAATACTGATGCAGTTTAAATTTCGTATAACGATAATGCACCTGTGTAAAATGATAATCTAAATGGTCACTGGAAATATTCGTATAAAGTATCAAATCAAACCGCAAAAGACCTATACGTTTTTGATCAATGGCATGAGAGCTCACTTCCATAACTACATGTGTAATTTGTTTTTGTAATGCTTCATGAAACAATTCTGCTAGTATATACATATCAGGAGTCGTATTTCTTATTTCTTGTTTATCCCCATTCATATCTACAAGATGCGTTCCAATACGCAATACCTTATATCCTTCTTTTTTTAATATTTGTGTAAGAAAACAGGCCGTTGTTGTTTTCCCATTAGTTCCACTAATACCAATTACTTTTATATTTTCACAAAGATCTCCATAATAAAACTTTAATATTTCTTTTTGTACCTGTTCAATATTAGAAATGACATAAACATTTTCAAATTCCAATGCATACTCGCAAAAAACAACAGCACCTTTTGATAAGGCTTCTTGGATATGCATCATTTGATGAAGATACGTATCTTTGTGACTTATAAACAACCAGTTTTTCTCTACTCTTCGACTATCGTCGCTAATTCCTTGAAGTATACAATCTTTGCCACATTCTTTATGAAGCAAGGCTAAAACATCACTTAACTTTATCGTCTCCAAGATAAATCCATACCTCCCCTCCTTCAGAAGAAAACATCGTTCCTTCCTCTGGCATTTGTTCTATTACATAATCTCCCTCGCCAATAAAGGTAAACGTAACTCCTTCCTGCTGCACTTCTTTTTTCTTTTTCCCTACAAAGTTTTCCACTTTTATATTTTCTGTTTCCGGCCAAACAAGTTTTTTAGGAATTTGATTCTTTGTCTTTTCAACGCCAAGATAAGGTAAAATATCTTCATAACAAGATTTCGCAATAGGGGCAATAACCGTTCCTCCATACAAAACATCATTTTGAGGACTATCTGCTGCGATATATAAAACAATCTGTGGATCATCCATTGGTGCTGCGGATAAAAATGACAATATATAATCAGAAGTGGAATATACTCCATTTTCTGCTTTTTGTGCAGTTCCTGTTTTCCCACCTATTTTATAACCTTCCATATAAGCCGGTTTTCCTCCTCCATTTGCAACGACACTTTCCAAAGCATAACGCATTTGTTTACTTGTTTCTTCTTTAATTACCTGTCTTTTTGGAGTAGGCTTAAATTCTACAAGTGGATCGTGCGTAATAGGATCTAAAACACTTTTCGTAATATAGGGCTGATACAAAGTTCCTCCATTGATAATCGCACTAAATGCTGTTACTAACTGAATAGGAGTTACACTGATTCCTTGTCCAAAAGCAACGGTTGCCTGTTCTAATTCACTCATCTTTTTTTTATCAAACATAATTCCACTGGATTCTCCTGGCAAATCTATGCCTGTTTTCTCTCCAAATCCAAATTTTTTAACATACTCTACTTCTTTATCCAATCCCAATCTTCTTGATATTTCTACAAAGCCTGGATTGCTGGAATTTTCCAATACCTGTAAAAATGTCTGATGTCCATGTCCTCCGGCTTTCCACGATTTGATGCGTGCTCCATTTACCATTTCATACCCCTTGTCATCATACGTATCCTTAAACATATCAAATAGGTTTAAATCTAAAGCACTTGCGAAAATAACCGATTTAAATGTAGATCCTGGTTCATAACTCATCCAAATAGGAAGATTTCGATTATATACATCACGATCATAATCTTCATAATGATTAGGATCAAAATCAGGTTTTGAAACCATTGCGAGAATCTCTCCAGTTTTTGGATTCATTGCCAGTGCTAAAGCCGATTTGGGATGATATTTTTTTACTAAATTATCTACTTCTCTTTCCACAATTCCCTGTATCGTAGAATCAATGGTCAATTGTACATCCATCCCTCTACCTGGAGCTTCGTATCGTTCCTTATACATCTTTACATTATGTCCTTTCGCATCTAAAGGAATCTTTAATGCTCCATTTTGTGCACGCAAAATATTATCATACTGCAGTTCCAATCCTGCTAACCCTTGATTATCAATACCTGTAAACCCTAAAACCTGTGCCAAATAATTATTATTTGGATAATAACGTAAAGAATCCTGTACTAAATAGACCCCATCTAAGTCCAGCTCTTCTATTTTCTTTGCTTTTTTATCATCAATAAGCCGCCCTTCCGGCTGAATTTTCTGTGTACTTGTTTTCTTAGTTAAAGTTGACTTTATTTTCTTTTCATCTGCTTCCAGTATATCTGCCAGCTGTTTTGCAGTAGTATCTGCATCTTTAATTTGTGCAGGCACCACCATAACAGAAGTACTTGGTACATCATAAGCCAGCTTCTCCCCTTTTGAATCTAAAATACTTCCACGAAGTCCTGCCACAGTAAAATCTCTTTCCCACGACTCTTTCGCTTTTTCCATGATTTCTCCATGGTGAAAAAGCTGTTCATATCCTAGTTTTCCTAAAATACAGGCAAATAACATCACGCAGCATAAAAAAATAACTTGTATTCTTTTCTTTACTTTCCAGCGAATCATACATACACCTCATCACAAGTATATGAACGCTTTTCCTAATACATGCGAAAAGCAGCATAACCTCGTATGCTGCTTTTCAGACTTTTGTATTCAGATTGTTAATTAACATGCAGCTCCTCTTTAAAGAACTCATGTAAACTCATTTCTAAACCTTCTGTAATAACAACGATTAGAAAGTCAATGGAGATACGATGATTTCCACTCTCCATTCTGGAAATATGGGATTGCTTAACTCCGATTTTATCGGCCATCTGAATTTGTGTAATACCTCTTTCTTTTCTTAAATCTTTAATTCTTTGAATGATAGCTCGGCGATACTTGTCTGTCATGGTATTTTCCATATAGCATCCCTCTTTTCACATATACCATAACACATATAACATTAGATATCCACCAAATTATATAAATCTTTATAGATTACTTTTTAAATTCCCTTAAATCAATGATATAATTATGAAATACTAGCTTCTTTTTACCCATTTAGCTATATTGTAGTACAATACTTGTCATACTTTTCAACAACCTTTATAATGGATACATTGGATGATATCACTTAATCCAATTTATTTTTTATTATAGATTGCACATAATAAAAAATATACGTATTCTATAAGCATATCACATAGTATATTAAGGAGGTTTTTCTATGAGACTACAAAATAAAGTTGCTGTTGTTACCGCATCCACACGTGGTATCGGTGCTGCAATCGTTGAGACATTCACAAAAGAAGGTGCAAAGGTGTATATGGCTGTACGCAATCTGGAAAAAGCACAGGAAATGGCAGAACGCCTAAATGCTGAAGGTGGACAGGTATATTGTGTATATAATGATGCTACGAAGCAGGAAACTTATAAAACTATGATTGAAGAAGTAGCACAGAAAGAAGGAAGAATTGATATTCTTGTCAATAACTATGGAGGTTCAGATCCAAGAAAAGATCTGGATATCAAACTTACTACGTATGAAGACTTCATTCAAACATTAGACCAAAATATTGGAAGTGTATTTATTGCCTCACAAGCTGTAATTCCACACATGGCAAAAAATGGTGGTGGAAGCATCATCAATATTTCTTCTATTGGAGGTATTCGACCTGATATATCTCAAATCTCCTATGGTACAAGCAAAGCATCCATTAACTACCTTACAAAGCTAATTGCAGTTCAGACTGCCAGAGATAACATTCGCTGTAATGCTGTTCTTCCAGGAATGACCGCAACCGATGCAGTTATGCAAAACCTTAGCGATGATTTTCAGGAATTTTTCCTAAAACATACACCAATTAAAAGAATGGGAACTCCAGAAGAAATTGCCAAAGCTGTCTTATATTTTGCCAGTGATGAATCTGCATTTACTACAGGACAAATCATGGATGTCTCTGGTGGATTTGGAATGCCAACACCTGTTTTCGGTGATATGATAGCTATGAAGGATAAACGATAATTCAGAATCATATAAAAACAAAAAGAACAATTTTACAAAACTTTATGATAACATAGAGATTACACGATCATAGAATCTCAACTAATCACAAAGCAGTATCAAAAATAGGTACTGCTTTCTTTTTATTTAATTTCATTAAAATTGTTCTTTAATTTTTAAACAATTACTAAGTTTTAAGTATAAAATGATTTTTCTTATAATCAATTAAACCATCTTTCTGCATTTTAGAAAGTTCATTACACATAGAACTACGATCAACATTCAAATAATCCGCTAACTGCTGTCGATTATATGGAATAAGAAAAGAATTGTTTCCATAATATTTAGCACACTGTGAAAAATAAGACATTAATCTATCTCGGATAGATTTTGAACTGGTATGTTGAATCCTTTGCGAAAGCTGAATGTTTTTGTGTGCAAATATGCCTAATAAATTTTTGATAAGTTTTGTATGGAAAAAACAGGTGTTGGAACAGATAGTAAAGACTCTTCCTACATTTAAAAAAAGTATCTCCGTATCTTCTATTGCAGACACTGTAACTAGCATCGCTTGTCCTGGAATACAAGCATATGCTTCAGCGAATACAGAACCAGTAGAAACATTTCCTAAGACGCTGTTATTTCCCCAAATATCATTACAAGATATGATTACCATGCCAGATAGTACAATACCTATGTTCTCTGTAATATTGCCTTCAGAAAGAATTGTTTCTCCTTTTTTATAACTTCGTTTTACCGCATTAAGACAATCCAAAAGCAGTGTTATTTCCTGTTCTTGTAAACCTTGAAACAACTGTGTATTAGACAAATTCATATTTTTTCTCCTTTTGTTGTTAAAACAACAGAATTTCATTTTTGATTATAGTATGCTTAATCTACAAACACAAGAGAAAGGATGGATTTAGAATGATTCGAAAAATTATACAAATAGATGAAGAAAAATGTAATGGCTGCGGTGCATGCGCTGAAGCGTGTCATGAAGGGGCAATCGGTATGGTAAATGGAAAAGCGAAACTTTTAAGAGATGATTATTGTGATGGCTTGGGAGACTGCTTGCCAACATGTCCTACGGAGGCAATTTCCTTTGTGGAACGAGAAGCTGCTGCATATGATGAAAAAGCTGTTTTGGAAAACAGAAAAAACAACTCATTAAACACACAAACAGGCTGTCCTGGAAGCCAAGCATATCGTATAGAACATTTACAGAATACTATTTCTCCAATATGCGAAGAAGCGGTATCACAGCTTGGACAATGGCCTTGTCAGATTAAATTGGTACCAGTTAGCGCCCCATATTTTGATGGTGCAAATTTATTGGTTGCGGCAGATTGCAGTGCATATGCATATGCCAGAATGCACGAGAAATTTATGCGAGGAAATATTACAATCATTGGCTGTCCAAAGCTGGATAATATTGACTACAGTGAAAAACTGACACAAATCATTCAAAACAATGATATTAAGAAAGTAACCATAGTACGAATGGAAGTTCCTTGTTGCGGTGGATTAGAAATGGCAGTAAAAAAAGCGTTACAGGCAAGCGGAAAATTCATACCTTGGCAAGTTGTTACAATATCAATGGATGGTAGAATTTTAGAATAGCACTTACTATCTCGAATTTTCTCATTTATGATTATTTTCATTAATGAAAAATAATTCTAGATATTTCACTAGCAAAAATCCTTAATAAATATTATAAAAGTGGACTTCATCAATCCACTTTTTTGATTAAAAAATGTAATTTAAGCTTAAAAAACGACATTTATATTTTTTTCGTAACCACCTAAAGACTTCTAGATAGTTTCCGCTGTCACTTCCACAATTTCAATTACGTATTTTGGTCAACAATACTACGCTCTCAACGGTATTACCACTTTCCCACAAAACCTTCCTTACCTCCTTGCCATCAATATAAATCGGAAAGTTAAACTCTATCGACTTTAACGGCATTTCTGATTCCCCATTCGGGTATATCTGAATTTCTTTAATAAGATATGTGATGAGACTTTTCTTTTCCTCGTCACTCATTATAGCATAGAGCTTTCCAAAATTCTGCATAATTTTGTAAACATTGTCCAAAGTGATTGCTTCCATCTCAATAGAACTTTTTCTTAATTTTGCGTCCTCAATGCGTTCCTCTAACTCCACCATTGTATCATACAGAGCATCCAATCTTAATGTCATATCATGGATCTTTCTTTCACGGTATCTGGCATCAGCAGGAAGATTGTCAATCTCATTTTCCAGACGAGCCTTGTTCAAGTCCACTTCTTTCAGCTTATTTTCATAATTGGCAAGTTCCTTGTCCACCGTACTGGTATCTGTCTGAACGCCTATCCGCTTTTCAATCTCTTTGGCAAAATAAACATCGCTGACCAATTCTTTTACGGCTTCGACCACAAGTGGCTCAATATCGGTTTTCCGCAGGGATGCCTTATAATCGCAATGATGACCTCGCTCCTGCTTATTTCTCCCACATATATAATAGTAAACTTCTTTATATGTGCCATCCTTATTTGTCCATGCGTGTTTATTCGTGTACATTGAACTGCCGCAAATGGGACATTTCAAAACACCAGTCAGAAGATGTGCCCTATCTTTACCAACCTTTGACGGTTGCTTAATTCCTGTTGCTTTCCGCTTTGCATGAACTTTCTGCCAGAGTTCCTCGCTGACAATTCCCTCATGCTGCCCGTCCTCTAAAATGTAATCGTCAGTATGAACCTGTTTATATTCGTTTTTTGTTCCCTTGACCTTTTCCCTTGTTCTTCTTCCATAAGCAATCTTTCCGCAATAAACAGGGTTGTCTAATATCTGCCGTATTAAATGACTGCTCCATGTTTCTAATTTTCCGTTCTGGCGAGGAATTTTCTTTATACCTTGCAGGTTGAGATATTTAGCAACTCCGCCAAGTCCTATATCTGAATTTCCGAACTTATCAAAAATAATTCTGATTGCTTCAGCTTCGGTTTCCTCTATTAAAAGCTGATTATCTTTCAGGTAATATCCATATGGTGCAAAACCGCCGTTCCAACCGCCCTGCCTTGCTTTTTCCCTGCGTCCGTTCATCGTCTGCTCAATAATATTTTCTCTCTCAATCTCCGCAACCGCTGACAGAACAGAGATTAAAAGCTTTCCACTTGTCTGGGATGAGTCAATCCCTTCCTCTATACAAATAAGATTGATGCCATAAGACTGCACAAATTCTAATGAATTTAAGATGTCAGCAGCATTTCTTCCAAAACGAGAAAGTTTATAAACCAGAATATACTCTATCTCCAATCCGTTTTTTATATCGGCAAGCATTTTCTTAAATGCAGGTCGCCCCTCGATTGACTTTCCAGACTTTCCTGCATCCTCATAAATGCCGACAATTTCCATTTCTTCACGGTCTGCAAACCGTTTTAAGCTGTTTTTCTGTCCTTCCAAACTATATCCATCAACCTGCATCTCGGTACTTACTCTCGGATACAGAACACATTTTTTTCCTTCTCTGTTCATTTTACCACCTCCGATATTTTGGAAAATGTGATATGTAAGGTTGCGTAAACTTACGCAACACAATCCAGTTCCTGCAAAACAAACCTTCCATACTTCTCGACAACCTGCACCATAGCTTTCATAAAAGTATCGAAGTTTTCTGCCTCATTAACATTACTTTCGTGCTGTTGCTTTACATTTGTGGACTCTTTAACATTTTCCATCTCGCTACCTCCGCAAAATAAAGCGGCTGTATGTCTTAAATTATAGATATACAACCGCTACTTGACCAATGTGCAAATCCTCCTGTTTTCTCTAATTTGTACATTACATTTTTGTTCAGTTATCAAGTGAAATACTAATGGCAAGAGCCTTATCAACTCTTGCCATTATGTGGTCGGGCATCAACCCTATATACTGTTTTAATCTCTGCTTATCAATCGTCCTTATCTGTTCAAGCAGAATAATTGAGTCTTTATCGAGCTTATCAAAATCTTTCACCTCTGTATGTGTCGGTAGTTTTGCTTTCGTATGTGTACGGCTTGTTATCGGTGCAACAATAATTGTCGGGCTATACCTGTTCCCCGTATTATTAGAAATAGTAAGAACAGGTCTTGTACCACCTTGCTCTGATCCAATGACGGGATCAAGTGTTGCGTAGAAAATATCCCCACGCTTAATAATTCTTTCCATAAATATTCAGACCTCCTATCTGGTTTTAGGTAAGAAAGAACTTACCTATGTAACAGCCAGAAAAAAGGAAGTATTTAATATTGGAAGATCATTAGCAAAATCTGTTCCTATGACTACCTTATATCTGGCTTTATGATAGAAGCATCTCAATTTGTCCTCGACACCCCGAAATGCAATGTGTTCATAGAACACAGGGAAGTCGCCAAACGGTCAGCAGCGAACTGACACCACGGGAGTTTCACCCCTCTGACGGTCTGCCAGAGCCGCCCTCATTGTCTGCGACGGTTTTATCACGCTCGGACTTGTGACTGGACGAGAGTACCATTATTCTCTTTGTGGGTTATGGCGAAATCGGAAGCAATCCGATATTTTCAGTCGGTAATGAATGAGATCACCCCCTTTCATCGCTCGCTGCTTCTTAACAGGTCTTGGCGTACCGCTGCACACGCTTATGCTCATCACAATCACAAAGAGGAAGTATTTGGCGAATGGATATTCGGTTGTCAAGGATCACTCCCGTTTTCGCCACACAAAGCAAAACAGGTGGAAGGAATTTAATCCCTCTCACCTGTTTGCTCACTCAAAAGCTAAAAGTGTAGTCTAAAATTGAAAAAATTAAAAACTTTTTTTCAACTTCTCAATCGCCAAGTCAATACTGAATTTCACAGCTCTTTTTGTACATCCCTCAAGCTCTGCAATCTGTTCATAGTTCAACTCTCCGAAAAAGTACAGAAGCAGCCTGCGTTTTTGTGTTTCGGGCAGTTTTGAAATTGCCTTATGTAACTGCTCATATTCCATACTCCTTGAAACGGTTTCCTCAAGACTTTCTTCCTTATAAAAGGCTCGGTCATTTAAGGAGCTTTCTGTCAACTCAGAGTGTTCAATGTGCCTGCTCACCCGATTAAGATAGGAAATATCCTCAAGCTCAAAACGGTTAAACAGGTCATACAACACTTTATCTATTTCAATATTTTGCATGACACCCCGCCCATCTTTAAAAGAGAGGTAATATCTGCCCTCTACAATCATCAGCGTATAAGGGTTATGCTTGTCCTTTTTTCGGTTAGGATGTTTTTCATTCATTTTTCGTTCCTCCAATCAATCTGAATTTTTGAAATTTCAGATTGATCGGCGGAGAACGACATCCTTCGCCCCAAACAGGCTTACGCCTTAATTCAACAAAAAACGACAAAAGAAAAACCGCAAAGGCTGTCAGACCCTTACGGTTATAAGAAATAATAATTCTATTATATAGATATTTAACATCTACTCTTGGGGCATAATCTCCCCAGATGGAGATAAGAATTTTTTTAACAGATTATCCTCATCTCTATCAAACGGTATGTAAATAACTGCTGCTTAAAATCAGCAGCACAGTGTTATCAGACCAACACATAAGAAATCCCTCCAAACTCAAAACAGGTCTGGAGGGATAAAATAGCCATCTGAGCATGACAAAATTGCCCACCAAATACACCGTTTTTTTTATTTGGTGGATATTTTATCTTTAATTCTCAAGGTATAAATTATTTATTCTTTTGATAATATTCCTCGTTTTAATCGGAACACTTCATCTGCTTGTTTCGCTAATTCATTGGAATGCGTAACTACTACCACACACTTATTCATTTGATGGGCACTCTCTTTCAAAATATCTATAATATCTTGTGCCGTATCTTCATCCAAATTTCCTGTTGGCTCATCCGCCAAAATAACGGGTGCTTCACTTGCTAATGCCCGTGCAATAGCGACTCTTTGCTGTTGCCCGCCTGATAGCTTCAACACATTTCTCTTTGCTTCTTCTTTCGTAAGTCCCAGTCGTTCTAAAAGAGGCAATGGCGGCAAACTACTGGTAAGAGCTACATTTTCTGCGGGCGTGAGATAATCAATCAAGTTATACGCTTGAAAGATAAAAGAGATATTATTTTTACGATGATAAGAAAGTCCATTCTTTGCAATATCTTGTCCATCAAACAATATCTGCCCACTGGTAGGTGAATCTAATCCGCCGAGTAAAGAAAGCAATGTTGTCTTGCCACAGCCTGATGGACCAAGAATTGCATAGATCTTTCCTAACTCAAGCTGACCGCTAATTCCTTTTAAAACACCTTGTTTGTCATTGTAACTGTATTTCAAATTAGAAAATGATAAAATACTCATTTTAAACCCTCCTTAATCCATTTTTGTAAGAATATCTCTTGGTTTTAATCGAATAACTGTGTATGAAGCAACCAGAACTGCTAAGCTGACTACTACAAAACCAATACCATATACAGCAGCCATATCCGTTGCTGCGATCCGAACAGTCAAATCAGATACACTTTCTCCTGATTTATTTATAATAAACGAACCCACCTTATCTGCAAGAGCAATCGCCAATCCACCAGAAGCTATCACTGAAAAAATGCCTATCAGCCAATTTTCTATTAAAAACTGTCCGATAATTTCTCCCTTACTTTTACCAAGTGCAAGCAAAATACCTATTTCCTTTTTGCGGCTTCTTGTCCACAGCACCAGCAACAACACTATGATCATTGCCCCTACAACAGTAATCACTGTAACTGCTGTATTTATCATATGATTAAGTGAAGATAACGGCTTGGCAATCAAATCAAAATCTTCACTATTCACCTGATAAGTAAATGTCTTGCCTTTCATACTCGGAAGGTTTTTAATTGTTGTCAAAAGTTCCTCTGCATCTTCAACAGAGTTCGCATACACATCAAGATAACTGTATCCCTCGTGACCTTCTTCCTTATAATAAATTTCATTGATACTGTTCATATCAATATAACCACAGTTAGCAGGGATTCCATCTGGTGTTATCGCTGATTTTGACATACCTTCCGTACCACTAAAAATGCCTACAATCGTAAAAGTGCTTGTTTCCGAAGAATTAATGTCATTTCTAAATGTGATTTTATCTCCAACAGAAAGTTTGTTTTTCTCTGCCAGTTCTTTTGAAATTAAAGCCGCATAGGAATCGTCAGCCTGAATATGCCGCCCTTCTTCAAGTTTGTATGTCCCATTCAAAAATTTAGCATCCATAGCTGAATTAAGGATAGCCTGATAAGGGGTTGACAGATTCGGATCTTGAATCATTCCCCAAAATGGCTCAAAACTATCAGGAAGTCCATAAAAACCTGTTTCATCTTTGCCATTTATATTTACAACCTTTGGCAACGCTGCGATTTCATCAATGATTTTTTTGGAGAGCCAGTCGCCCTTATAAACATAAGAATACCCATTTCCACTCGCTTCAGGTTCTCCATAATTCTCAGGACTTTCATCTAACTGAATACGGACAGATGCACCGATTGTTTCTTTCACTTCCTTTGTTCCTGCTTGTGCCGCCTTTCCACTGGAAATACATACCAAAGCGGTAGTGGCTAATATTGTAAATGTCAAGAACAGAATCAAACTACGCATTCGTTGTCTGAAACTGTATCGAATTGCTCGTTTCAAAAAATTCATTTCTATCATCTCCTAACTCATTTTAGTTAAAATCTCTTTCGGCTTCATGGATAATATCGCTCCGCTGGATGAAACCACTGCTAAAATAACTGCCACCAACTCTCCGCCCAAAATAGTGAAAAATCTTAATATATTCGGTTGTAAATAGTTCCTTGTATTTCCGCCTGTCTGTAACACGCCTATCGGTGCATCTGATACCAGAGAACCGAATAAAATTTCATTCAAGGTATTGGATATTGGTACTATCAAAATAAGCGTGAAAATAAATCCCGCTAACAACAAAATTGCTGTTTCTATTATAAACTGTCCGATAATTTCTGATTTTGTTTTGCCTAACGCAAGTAGTATTCCTGCCTCCCGTATGCGTCCTCTAATTCTCATGATCAATATCAGCATAAGAACGATTAGGCTTAAAGCAGAAGCAACTACAATCAATGTAAGTATTAGTTTTTGAATATTGGAAAGTTCTCCCGCTATCTTTGAATACTGGAAGTCATTATCCACCAAAATGTGATTTTTCCAGTCAATCGTAGAAATATCCTCTACCTTTTTTATCATTTCAGGCAAGTGTAATGGATCGGCGATAAAAAAACTAATTTCACCTTCAAAAACATCTTTGGTCTGTTCCGCCAGTTGTATCAGCAAGTGACTGTCGGACAGAATATGGTTCGCTTCTTTTGCGGCAGTTGGGGCAATTCCCTCATCTGCCTGAGCTTTGATTTCATAAATTCCTACAACCTCTACTTTTGCAAAAGCGGTTTTTTCTTTGATTAAATCTACATAAATGTTGTCCACAACATCAAAATCTGCGTGAGTAAGCTCAATGGTATCTCCCACTTTTAAACCGTTTTCCTCGGCAAGTTCTTTTGTAATAAGAATTTTGTTGTTATCATTTGGTTTGATATGACGCCCTCCTGCTAATACATAACTCCCATTTAAAAATTCTTCTGTCAATTCAGAGTTGCGTACCGCCGTAACTTTTCCCATGTTGCTATCTTCGGTATGCCCTGTACCTGCAAGAAAAGAAAGATTTTTCCCTTTCACATAGCCATAATGCTCGGTATTATAGTCTTTCAGCTCTCCGCCCGTAATTTCTTTGACTTTTTCAATAGATTCCTGCGTAATCATCGGTGTTCCCAGACTGGTTAGTTCTCCGTTATCCCCTTTAAATTGCTCATAAGGGCGAATATAGAAAGCCGCACCAATGTTAGAACGCAGCTCTTTTGATGCCTGCTGCGTTCCTGCTAAGATAGTCACACCAAGTACAAGCATCATAGAAATGAAGAAAAATAAGGAAACTAAAATGATAGCTTTTCCTTTTTTACGGGTCAAATATAGAATTGCCCGCCTGAATATGTGCATAAAAACACCGTCCTTCCTTTGATGATGTTCCCATCATAAAGCAGGACGGTTTAATTTTGGTTTCGTTTTGATTTAATTTTGATTTAATTTCCGTATGCTTATTTACAACCACACGGTAAATACCACACTATTTTCTTTATTTTCTATCCTGTACTCTAATCCATGTAACTCCAAAATTGTCTTTACCAGATACAGTCCCAATCCGCTGCCACCTGTTGCTTTATTTCGAGATTTTTCCACCCGATAAAATGGAGTAAACAATACAGATAATTCTTCCTCTGGAATCATTGTACCTGTATTCGTCACGATAAGCTGATGCTCTAAGAGCTGCACGAAAACCTCTGCCCCTTTCGGAGAATGACGAATCGCATTATTCACAATATTATGGATTGCTTTTTCCAGTAAAGACCGATTTCCTGAAATCACTACATCTTCTGAAATTTCCGTGTGATACTTTATATCCGCTTCCAAAGCCAATGGCAATAGATTTTCCGTCACTTTGGATAGTAAATGGGCGATAGAAACAGATTCCAAATTTTCTGCCAGACCATCCATTTCAATTTTCGAGATAGCAAGAATTTCCTTAACTAAACGCTCCATATTTTCGATTTCTTTCAGCGTTTCTGGTAAAACTTTCTGCGTATCCTTATAAATGCCAATCCCTAAAATCATACTTTCCACCTGTCCCTTTAGAATTGTAATAGGTGTTTTTAGCTCATGGGATGCCGCAGCAAAAAAATCTCGTCGCTGTTTGGAGAGTTCTGCCATATTTTTCATATCCTCTTTAAGCTTTAAATTGGCACATTCCAATTCTTTCATGGCTGCATCTAATCGCTTTGCCATAATATTCAAACTATTTGCAAGCACTCCTATCTCATCCACACGATTCACCTTACAATCCCAAGTCATATCTAAACGAGCCATTCTTTTAGATATACGACTGATTTCCAGTATTGGCTTTACTAATATCCTGCTGCACAAAAATGCCCCAACAGAAGAAATAGCAAGTATAATCACCAATAGAAGTGGCAACAGTTCAAGAAATGCCTTCGTCAATTCGTTGCCCGCTGAAACAGGTGCCGTAATACTTAAAGTAAAGTGTCCTTCTCTATCTTTAAAGGTAACTTCCAATGCCGAAGTTATAGTTTCGTCTTTTAGCATATCCTTTTCGTCCACATACCCAAATGTCGCATTTTCTATGCCATCGGTAAGTGTTACAAATGCCTGATTTTTCTGGCAAAATTCTTCAATAATGGTATGTGCATTTTCGTATTCTATATCTGAAAGTTTTTCATCAAGCTGCATAATCTGCTCTGAAACACGATTCGTCGCTACTACTGTATAACTTTGAGGAAGAAACACTATCACAATGCCATAGATTAGTAAACTGCAAAACATAAGCAGACCTGCGATCCACAAAAAAACTTTTGCACTTAAACTATTTCTTATCTTCTTTACCAATTCGGTATCCCACCCCTCTTATGGTTTCAATTAAATCTACACCTAATTTTCGGCGTAAATTCATAATATGAATATTTACTGTTTTCTCATCACCAACAAAATCATATCCCCACACTTGATTGAGCAGATTATCCCTTGTGAATACACGCCCCTGATTTTTCAGGAATAATTCCAATAAGCAGTATTCAATATTTGTTAATGCGACAGATGTTCCTTCTGCATATACCGTATGACTTACAGAATCAAGTTGTATATTACGATACTGGATCATATCTTTTTGTTTTTCCTCATGCTCTTTTACCCGGCGCAAAACAGCCTCTATCCTCATCAATACCAGTTTAAGCGAAAATGGTTTGGTAATATAATCATCTGCCTTTAACTCAAAGGCTTTTACCTGTGCCTGTTCTTCCTCCATTGCGGTCAGCATAATAATCGGGATATTCGATTCTCTGCGAATCATCTCGCAGACAGTATATCCATCAATTTTCGGCATCATAATATCTAAAAGAATAAGTGAAAACTTATTTTGATGAAACTTTGAAATTCCCTCCATTCCATCTTCTGCAATTTCCACTTCATAGCCAGCATCCATCAATAATTCTGATAGAATAGACTGAATAGCCACCTCATCCTCAACAATTAAAATTCTATCTTTCAATATAGTCACCTCATGTGTATTATAACATCCAATTATTTAATTTTGATTTAGAATTGCAATAAAATTACTGTTTTTATCATACCCCTCTATCTACTGCTGTAATGTATTATACCACACTACGCTGTATCACAAGCAAAACAGGTGAAGGGAGTTTTAATCTCTTTCACCTGTTTGCTCGTTCAAAAGTTAAAAATGTAATTTAGAAATCAAAAAATTTTTTTCAACTTCTCAATCGCCAAATCAATACTGAATTTCACTGCTCTTTTTGTACATCCCTCAAGCTCTGCAATCTGTTCATAGTTCAACTCTCCGAAAAAGTACAGAAGCAGCCTGCGTTTTTGTGTTTCGGGCAGTTTTGAAATTGCCTTATGTAACTGCTCATATTCCATACTCCTTGAAACGGTTTCCTCAAGACTTTCTTCCTTATAAAAGGCTCGGTCATTTAAGGAGCTTTCTGTCAACTCAGAGTGTTCAATGTGCCTGCTCACCCGATTAAGATAGGAAATATCCTCAAGCTCAAAACGGTTAAACAGGTCATACAACACTTTATCTATTTCAATATTTTGCATGACACCCCGCCCATCTTTAAAAGAGAGGTAATATCTGCCCTCTACAATCATCAGCGTATAAGGGTTATGCTTGTCCTTTTTTCGGTTAGGATGTTTTTCATTCATTTTTCGTTCCTCCAATCAATCTGAATTTTTGAAATTTCAGATTGATCGGCGGAGAACGACATCCTTCGCCCCAAACAGGCTTACGCCTTAATTCAACAAAAAACGACAAAAGAAAAACCGCAAAGGCTGTCAGACCCTTACGGTTATAAGAAATAATAATTCTATTATATAGATATTTAACATCTACTCTTGGGGCATAATCTCCCCAGATGGAGATAAGAATTTTTTTAACAGATTATCCTCATCTCTATCAAACGGTATGTAAATAACTGCTGCTTAAAATCAGCAGCACAGTGTTATCAGACCAACACATAAGAAATCCCTCCAAACTCAAAACAGGTCTGGAGGGATAAAATAGCCATCTGAGCATGACAAAAATGCCCACCAAAACACCGTTTTTTTATTTGGTAGGCTTGTTTATTTATACTTTCTTTTGCAAACCTCATATTTCATAAAGTAACTGTCCGTTATAGATGAATTGGACTATCGTTTCGACATAAAATAGTCAAAGGCAATTTCATGTTTTCGCCGTCTACAAACATCTCGATAAAATGAAATAAGGGTAGAAATACGAAAAAGAAACATGGCGATATTTCCTTGATACCGCCATATCCCTAAAAATGCTTACTTCTTTAGTTGGTAAAAATCATAAAATGCAGCGTGTTTTGCAATAAGAGTTTCAAATGTGCCATACTCAATGATTCTTCCGTCTGCCATAAAAATAATCTCGTCATAGAGTTCAAGAATGTCTTTACTCATATTGTGTGTGATTGTAAGCAGCGTTAAATCAGATATTGCTAATAACCTGCTTTCAATGTCATAGGCAGTCTGCATATCAATAGCAGAAGTACCCTCGTCTAAAATTAACAGCGGCTTTTTACGAATTAAAGCTCTTGCTACCGCAATTCGCTGTTTCTGCCCGCCGGAAAGGTTATTACCATTTTCCCCAACATGATAATCCAGTCCGTTTGGTACTTGTTCAATGAAATGCAATAAGCCACTATCAGACAGTACAAATTGTAATTCTTCTTTGCTGTAATTTTCATGCAAGCAAATATTCTCTAAAATGCTTTCGTCAAACATATAGACGTTCTGATGAATAACCGACGATAAAGAGGTTACTTTACCAATATCCACAATAGAAAGATTATCTTCATCATACAGAACATTGCCTTTGAAATCAGAATAATATCCGGCAATCAGCTTGATAAGCGTAGATTTTCCGCAGCCACTTTTACCAACAAAGGCATATTTTTTTCCTTTTTTAATGGATAATGAAATACCGTTTATGACGTCATTTTCTTTATCATAGGAAAAATGCAAATCCTCTACACAAATCATTTCATTGAAAGTAGGGGACTTTTGGGTATCTGTGTCTTGTTTCTTATAATCCGAAAATTCATTTAACTTCTGTGCAATCGGCTTGATACTTTTGATTTTGGGAATATTACTAAAAATAATTAAAAGCGGATTTGCAAGGTTACTGCTAACCTGTACCATACCTAATAACGCTCCCGCACTGATACGCCCAATAATAATGAAGTATGCTGAAAGGAAAACAACAACAACTTGAACAAGAAGTGCAAGAACCATAGAAACTGCTTCATTTGCAGCAATCGCTTTATCAACGGAATATTTTGCTTTTATCGTGTCCTCGTTGCTTGCCTCAAATCGTGAGAGAACATACTTTTTCATTCGGTAGGACTTAATAACTTCAAAACCGGATAACAGATCTTTTACATGGTTTGTAAAATCGGATAGCATATCAGAATATTTATCCTGTCGTTTAGAGAGCAGTCCTCCGAATAGACTGGGTACAATAAGCATGATAGCGATTGCAATAATCACGCAAACTGTAACGATAATGTCAAAGTAAATCATTACGGCAAGGGAAGCTATAAAAATAATCGTATACTGGATAACTTGCAGTAGAGGAAGTAAATAGTTATCTTCAATCATTTTTACGTCATTGGTAATTGCGGATAGATAATCAGCAGTATTATTTTTTGAGTAGTCCTCAATCGTGTGCCGTTCAATTCCTATAAAGGTTTTAGAACGGACAGCTTTCATGATTTTACAAACAAATTTTTTACTGAACAAAGATTGTAGGTACATGAATACTCCCATAAGAGCAAAGTAGACTAAAGAAAAGAGCAATATTCTGATAAAGCCGTCCATATCGCCCATAGCTACAATATCCATAACCTGTTGCAATAAGATAGCAATAAATACATAGGATAGGGAACTGATTGCAGTAAATAATACCGTAAGGAACAGCAACAGTTTGTATTGTTTCAAATAGCGTATCATATATCGGTGTCCTCCTATTTCCTGTTAAAAAGTAAATCACAAACAAGTCCTACTGCCCCTAAACCAAACAGACAAGTAGCTGTTGATTTATAGCCTTTTTCAGATAAGTGTGCAGCTCCTATCATCAGTCCGATTTCTGCCGCAGCAGATATAGACTTAGATATAATGCGGAATGACCGCTTTTTCCATGCTTCATTTGCGGCAACTTCAATTTTGTTTGCAGCATTTTCGATTTTTTGGTCTAAGTTTGACATACTATTCTCCTTTCATACATTAAGACGGTATGTATCTGTTGAAAAAAAATAATACCTTACGAATGAATGTAATGTTTGAAAATAAAACTGCCTTTTTCAAGGCAATTTTATTTACTCGCCTACATTTAAGTGTTCAAAGTAATTCTGTGCCATACCGAAAATTTCATCATCAATAATCGGTAAGTTCATACTATCCAACAGGTACTTAATGAAAGCAAACTTTGAAAGTAATTCTTTCGGAGTTGTGGGATAGACCGACGGAATTAACCAAAAATTTGTAAGCAATGGCAAAAGTTCTGAAAGTTCTTTTGCATAGTCGGTTTTGATAGAGCCGTCTGCTATTCCCTCTTGAATAAGCTGTAACCAAAGCGGTGCAATCAATTTTCTGTTTGTGTCAGCCAGTTCTGCTAACAAACGAGGATTTTTCAAAAGAGGAATACTTTGTTTTCCAAGTTCTGTTCTATCAATATCTATATGGTTTAACTTAATGACCTCACGCATTTTTTGTAAACCGTTTAAGTTCTTTTGCTTTTGTACGGTAACAAATGGGTTATTGTCAAAAAAGAGTTTTTCCCCCAATGCGTCAATAATTTCCTCTTTCGACTTGAAGTGATGATAAATCGCTCCTTTAGTCAATCCTCCAAGCTCATTTACAATGTCTTGAATAGTTGTATTATCGTAGCCCTTTTCTATGAATAGCCGCTGTGATACTTCCAATATCTTTTCAACGGTTACTTCGGGATATTTATTTCTCGCCATTGAGAAACCACCTCCAGTCTTTTTCATTCGTTTGGTATGTATGTATTGTATCACCATCTTGTGAATAAGTCAAGATAAAGCTAATGTTCAAGCCTACAACTATGAATTTTAATTTCTTGAAACAAGAAATATTATCTCCTGTTTTAAGCAATCTTACTTTCTTTAATAAGAAGCCACATCTCTGTACAATATAGAAATATAAAATATCAGAGGATAGGTGGTGAGTAAATGGACGATAGAAAGTGCGATCTGAACTTCGATTTTACACCGATAGGTCAAGCTATCAAGAAAGCCCGCAATACAGAACATATGACAAGAGAACGTTTAGCAGAGCTGTTGGACTATTCCGTGCGTCATGTACAGTCCATTGAAAACGATGGGCAGTTTCCAAGCATTCAGCTATTATTTTTCCTTGCCCGACGATTTCATATCTCACTTGACCAGTTCCTTTTCCCAGAGGAAAAAACGGTAAAAAGTTCTACACGCAGACAGGTCGATGCCCTGCTTGATGAGCTTGATGATAAAGAGTTGTCGGTTATTGAAGCTACCGTCAGAAGTCTATGTAAGGCAAAAGAGCCAGAGGAATAAACCTCTGGTTTTCTTTTACCCATTTTTAATATGCAGGGATACCATACCCGTAGATTACGCTGCTTCCAACAGGATAACTTCTCTGCTTACATTCATCCCCAGAGTTACCCTCAACGGTATAAACCGTACCATTTTCGCTTTTCTCCACGATCCCTGTGTGGTCGATTGTTCCATCTCCCTCCCAGTCAAAGAAGATTAGATTGCCTGCTGTCGGCTCATAATCCCGACCTTGCCATTGTCCATTATTCTGAAACCAATTCACACCATCCGAACAAAGGGAATATTTCGGTATAATTCCGCTTTCCAAATAACCGCACTGCTCGGCACACCAAGATACAAAGCAGGCACACCATTCCACACGGCTGTCAAAACCGTACCACGACCAATACGGCTCACCGCCCACATTGCCAAGCTGTGTTAAAGCAACCTCTACAATCGCCTGATTGCCTCCGCTTGTAAATGCCCGTCCGTATGGATAGTAACGAAGCACATGAGCAACATACTGCGTATCGCCATAGCTGTCCCATCCCAAGCGTTCTGCCTGTATTGCGGAAAATTCTACGGCATTTGCATAGGAATATCCTCCATAGTTATTTTTCGCCCAAGATATATAGCCATTTCCAAAATTGTAACCCTGCAAAGCAAGTTTAATATGCTCCATATCTACGGGGTTTTCCACCTCTGCCGCATTTAAGCAGTCTGCAAGATTTTGAATACCCACATCAATCGAATACTCTGGATCGGTAATTCCATTCGGGGTATTGGGATACCTTGTGTTATATCCACACTCCGAAGCCTGCATCGGGTCATTTCCACGACCGCCCGATTCTTGCATCATAACCGCCTTGATAAGCTCCACATATTCAGGAATGCCGTGTTGACTGGCATACTGGCGTATCAATGGATCATAGGCTTCCACTTCTGCACTTACGGGAGTATAAGCATTGCTGTTTCCTCCGCCGCCAAAGAGGGATACGGCACATCCAAGCAATACAACAATCAAAATAATGATCACTGCAACCCAACCACCTGCGACAATGGCGGCAATCAATGCTTTTGTACCCGCTATAATCGCTTTTACCGCTGACACAGTAGCTTTTGCTGTCGTTTTGACCGCAGTAGCGGACGCTTTCGCCGTGGCTCGTGCAGCCTGTGCCGCTTTCTGGGTAGTCTTGGCAGACGCCTTTGCCGCTGCCTGTGCAGATTTAGCGGTGGTCTGTGTTGTTTTAATGGCAGCTTTTGAGGTTGCCTGTGCAGTCTTAACTGATTTCTGTGTCGTCTTGACTGTTCCTTTTGCAGCGGTTTTAATTGCATTTTTACTGTTTCGGGCAGATTGCTTTATGGTCTTTTGTGTCTGTCTTGCCCCTTTCACACGCTGAACAGAGGTATTAGACGCAGAAGAACGGCTCACCGTTCCGTAATGGAATTGTGAGCCGTTCTGTCCTGCAGCATTTGCCCTTTGGCTTTGGACTGTTTTCATCATCCTTTTTTGCTTGAACTCAAAAGCCTTGTCCTTCGCCTTAACAATGTTCTCTTTCGTGGTGCGAACGCTTTTCTGTCCCTGCTTGTCAAATTGATAGACACCCTCGGCAGTCACACGCTCAGCGGTGTGGGACACCTTATCAGCGGCATATTCTGTGGCAGAGTTTTCCTCCGCATAGCAGCTCTGCTCCGCTTTATCCTTTGTCTTGGCATAAGCAGATTTCATACGCTCCGAAGCAACAGCAGCCTTATCAATGGTCTTAATGGTTCCTTTGACCGCATCTCTGGTTTTAATCTTCGCCATACAAAACCTCCCTTCCAAGAATACAGCACATCCTTTGAGATTTTGCGGTCACATTAAACAATCTTTTTTGCCACAACCACAAGCCTGCCATTTTGAGCAGAATATTCACAAGTCGAAAGGGTAATGAGCTTCTCTCCATACTCGGCACTTACTCCCGTATCATAAAGGGCAAGTTCCTTACACTTGGCAACATATTCCGCAAAGGCTTCTTCTGTTTCAGCATTTACAAAATCATAATAGCGATACCCCTCTGCACTATATGCCACAGTCTTAAATACCGCCACGATTTCATATTCCGCCTGCTCGGTCAGCGTATCAAAATGAATGGTCTTATGCTTTTCATAAAAACTCTTGGACTTATAATTCTCCAACGCACCAAACATCTTGCCGCCTTTGATGTGGTGTCCGTAAATGATTAGGTTATCGCTGTTTAAGATGTCGCAATTTTCCTGTATATACGGCACACCCAAATCGCTGTATTCTTTTTCAAAATTTCTCTTGAGGTAAAAGTTCGGATTGTTCTTTGTCTGCATCACAGGATAATTGATCTTTGTTTCATCAATGGCGATCCATCCCACCATATCCTCATTTTGCAAATACAATTCTCTATACTTTGCAAGAACATCCTCGCCCTCGCTGACAGGCGTATCCTCAGAAACAGGTTCTCTTTCGGGGGCTTGCTCCACCACTTCAGCAATCTGTTCAAAGGCTTCCGTCTGTTTTTCCACCTGTGCATAATGATGATAGATGTGAAAACCGCAAAAAGCCGCCGTACCAAGCAGGCACACGGCGGCAGTCAAACAAATCTGTTTCTTATATTTCTTCAGATAATCTTTCATAGGCTATTCCTTTCTTCATTCCTGCCCTGTTTTCTGGGCATCGTGGTACACCCGCAGGGTGTTTTCTTTAGCGTGTATGGTCGTTCTGTTTTTGGGGCGTATGAAGTTCCCTGCAATATTCTGGGTATCTAACTTTAATGCCCTCCATAAAATACGGGGCGAACTCACAGCAAAATAAATCTTCTGGTGTAAAGCTCGTTTCCCGACCTTCCTCTACATAGTTGTTCCAGAGATTAAAGGCAAGATGGCAGACCTTGACCGTTCCGCTTGTCTGCCACCCTCCATACATCCCTTCTGGTTCAATACAGTCTTGCTTAAAATCAAACATCTGATTGATATTTGCCCTTGTTTCTCCTGCAATGCCCATTACATAGAAAAATGCCCTGTGATAACAGTCATTGACTTTACACTTTGACATCATTTCCAGAAAGAAATCACGATGCTCTTTCGATTTAAAAATAATTTGTGACATTCCTCTTTTCTACCTCCTTAATTCGGTTTTGTGCAATTTCAAAATACGCCTTATCAATCTCCGCCCCCAGATAGGCTCTCTGGGTTTGTATCGCTGCTAATGCTGTACTGCCTGTTCCCATAAACCCATCAAAAACCAACTCGCCCTGTAAACTGGAAATCTGTATCAACCACGATAAGCACTCCACATTTTTTATCGTTGGATGATAAATCTGATGCTGTTTTTGCCATACGGAATTATAGGTCGCTTTCGGATATTCTTCGCCAAACCAACAGGCATTGAAGCGTGTCTTATATTTTTTACTTCGTTCTCTGCCTACATGGTACTGCAGCCCTTCTTTTTTCCTGTTTTCAAGAAGTGTTGTATGCTGAAAAGTACGCCGTCCTTTCTGGCAGAAAATAATCCACTCTGCATTGTTGGCATAGCTGCCTGTTAAGTCGCCAATCCCTCCAATCGTGCCTTTTTCCACTACCAGACAATTTTTCACTGTAAAGCCTGCCTGTTTCAAACATTCATAATGATAGGGATAGCAGTCAAAACGGGTAAAAAAATAAGCGTGGGAGTTTTCACGCAAAATGCGGTAGCTTTCCCTCGCAAACCGTTCATAATCTATCCCCGTATCTCCAGTTAAAACAGCGTGGGGCTGCCTTGCAAAATGATTTCGGTAAGAGATACCATAAGGCGGATCAGTTAAAATGAGTGATACATAGTTATCGGGAATTTGTGCCAACAACTCCATACAATCGGTATGATAAATTTGATTACACAATCCCTTTCTTTCCACCTGTGCCTGTAAAAGCTCTCCGTCACCCATCAGATTAAACCTCTCCAAACTTGGTTGTCATCAGCCTGTAAAGCTCTGTATTTCTTGGGAACTTATTGACAAACGGTACAAGGGAGCTGCCTACCTTTAAAAGTCCCTGTCCTGCCCCCACATTTGTGATATAGCTCATCTGAAGGTCTGAGATATTCAGGAGTTTGGCAAGCTCAAGTCTGTCGGTGGATGCCTGATTAAGCATAATGATAAACTCGGAATTTGCAAGCATTGTCCTTGCCGTATGGCTCTGTAACAGGTCGTCCACATTCTGGGTAATACCTGTACAGTAAGCACCGTACTTACGCACACGCTTCCAGAGGGTAAAAAGGAAGTTGGCACTATATTCGTGTTGGAACAGCAGGTAAATCTCGTCAATGAAGATAAAGGTATTTCTTCCTTTGGCTCTGTTCTGGGTGATACGGTTTAAGATACTGTCAAGCACTACAAGCATACCGATTGGCTGCAACTGCTTTCCTAAATCAAGAATATCATAGCAGATAAGTCGGCTCTTTGTGTCCACATTGGTATGCTTGGCAAAGGTGTTGAGAGAACCGTCCGTAAACAACTCAATGGCAAGGGCAATCTCCTGTGCTTCTGGCTCATTCTGCTTTAACAATTCCTCACGGAAGTCCTGCAAAGTCGGCGGTGTTCCCATATAGTTGCCCTGCTGATAATAGCGGTACACGCTTGCCGTACAGCGGTCAATGATGGACTTCTGCTTTGCACCAAGACTGTTGCCGCCGATAAGCTGCTCGCACAGAGATAAAATAAACTCTGATTTCAGAATGACAGGGTTTGCACCGTCACCATAATCAGAGTTCATATCCATAGCGTTGATGTGGCTTTCACTTGTGGCAGAGATGTGGATGACTTCTCCCTGCATGGCTTTTACAAGAGGGGAATATTCTCGCTCTGGGTCGATAATGATAACATCCGCATTAGGGTCTGTGAGAATGATATTGGTCATTTCTTCCTTCGCCGTGAACGATTTACCTGCACCAGATACACCCAAAATAAAGGAGTTTCCGTTTAACAGGTGGCGGCGGTTTGCAATGATCATATTTTTGCTGATCACATTCTGCCCGTAATACACACCGTTCTCGTGATAGATTTCCTGCACACGGAAGGGGATAAATACCGCAAGGCTCTCTGTGGTAAGGGTACGCAGGGCGTCAATCTTGCGGACACCAAAGGGCAGGGCGGTATTCAATCCATCCATCTGCTGATATTTCAGTACCGCAAACTGGCACAGGTGCTTTCTGGCGGTAGTAAGAAGTGCTTCCGTATCATTATCAAGCTGCTCTTTCGTTTCTGCCGTATGCACCATTGTCAAAACAGCAAACATCATCCTCTGATCACGGGTCGTCAAATCGTCCAGAAATTCTTTGCTTTCCTTTCGCTGCTGTTCAAGGTCGTAGGGAATAACTGCGGAAAAGTTGTTGTTCTGGTTTTGCTTTCTCTGCCAGTTTGTGATGTTGGTTTCCACACCCAAAAGCCTGTTTTCCACTTCTCTTACCGCTTCGTCCGTAGGAACAGGGACAACATCCACGGACAGCATCATATTTCTGTTCAGCTCACAAAGCTCTGCCACCATACTGTCTTTGATATATGCCGCATACTCACGAAGAAAAATCACACGCCCATATCTGTCGCCAATACGGAAGTAGTCCTTTTCAAACTCGAAAGTATCAGGACAAATATAGTCCTTAAAATCGTGACCTTTTCGCATACTCAAAAGCATATCAAAGGCAAAACCTGTTTCCTCGCCTGTACGGTAAAAATCGTGAAAAATACGGAGTTTTTCCCCTGCGTCAAGCTCCACACACTTTGAGCCAAGACGGTTAAAATGCCCGATCAGGTCAGCACCCACACGGGCAAAATAATTTCGGGCTTCTTCAATATTCTTTTTGCAGACAGATACCGTCACATACTTATCCTGCACAATGGCATTTGCACCTGTTGCCTTATCAAGCAGCATTTTGTTATATTCCTTGCGGTACTTATCCAGTCCATCTTCTGCCATTGGGATTAAGATCGTCTGCTCAAAGTCTGCCTTGTTAAGACGCCTGTTGTTAATGGTAATCTTCGTAGTCGCACCGCTGTCAAGGGCATTGAGAAGTTCGGAATATTCAAGGAACATCGCTTCCTTGTCCTCACGGCTTGCCACCGCATAGTTAATATCCTCAAACTTAAATGTCTTTGCATACTTGTTCTTTCCCACAAGAAAAACGCCGTCCTCCCAGATCGTCTTAATCGGGATCACCGATTGCACCGATTTGGGTACGACAAACTTTTCCTTATCCTGTTTAAACAGATTTTTCAATGTTTTAATCATTCGATACCTCCTTGCTCTTTTGAGATTTCTTCCTCTGTCTGCTCTTTTGCTTTCTGTGGATACGGATACCCAGAGCTTCTTTTTCGTGGATGTCAATCGTTTCTTTTAAGGCTTCATAGTAGAGATTATCTGGGGAAAACAACAACTTTTTCGGCATGATAAACTCTGATTTTATCCACGCCCAGACAAATTGTTCCGCTGTCATCCCGTTGTACTTGATAAAGCCCAATGCCGCAAAAGGCGAAGCTCCCAAAATACACATCCAGCTTAATGTTTCCGTGCCAAAGTAGGGACGGAGAAGAAAATACAAAGCCACCGCCACGCCGCAGGCAAGGACAGAAAAAATGAACTGCCGCATCGACAGTCCAAAAAACATACTCTCCGTATAATTACGGATCTCCTTATTTATCTTGACTTCCATATTAGCACCATCCCTTCTTGACCTCTCCTGTCGCTATAAAAAGGATGCTGCGTTTTGGAATATAAAACACTCCAGAAACGGCATCTCCTATTTCAAATATTTTGTTGTCGTCTGCCTTTTGGAATTTTCCCACCAGTCCTTTTTCAACAGGCAGGTCGTATTCTTCTGACGCTTCAATCACTTCTCCATTCAGTAAATGGATACGATAAATCTGGTAATATTTTTCTTCTTTCTTCATTTCTATCATCCTTTCCTTTTCAAACATTACAATCCCATCATTTCACGCACGACTCGGTCTGCCATTTTGACTGCACCGACTAAGATGAGCATATTAAAAATCAGCTCGCCCACATAACTCCACACCATTGTAACCGCCGCCGCATCAGGATTGACTACGGGCGGTGCTGCGGCAAAGAGGGAAAAGATAATACAGGCAAGCACAATGATCGCTCCCTCAAGACAGACCGCAGAATAGCTCTTGATAAAACTCTTGCCGACACTCTGGCTCGGCTCTCCTGCAAATGCAGATAACGGCACAGGTGCAATGGCGGTATAAAGATAGAGCTTAAAAAACCTGCCGTACACTGACATAATCATAATGAACGACAATACCGTAATAAACAGACCGCCGATCAAAGTGACTGCCCAAAGGGGAATACTCTCGAAAAAGCCACAGTCCTCAACTGCTGTTACAATTTCCTGCGGCAATACCGTATCGGTTGCCGAACCAAAACCTGCGGCGTTCATTATAGTAGAAATCAAACCTTGTACGATATTAAAAAGAGCCATCATCAGCTCCAAACCATAAGTGACCGCACCTTTCGCAAGGGCAAAACGGATAAACAGCTTCAATGCCTGTTCGGGGCGTTTGACCTCTGCAAAATTGCCGCAGGTACGCATTACGCCTACCACAAAAAACAGCACCAAAAGGGCAAGTCCGATCGCCTGCACCGCACCGTGGATACCGACGATCACATCCCATATCGTGCCGCCTTTGAACTGCTCTGGGGATTGGGTAATAATCTGCCATATCTCCGCTAACTTTTCATTCCAAGTGTTCAGAGCGTTCTCCAAATTTTGAACTACCCAGTTATCAGACACATCGATCACCTCCATTCTTTTTCTGTATCACTGCTTATTTCAATATCACTTTCCACCTCGTTTCCCCAAGCATCCCATCCCTCTGTCTTTTCACGGGCAAATAATTCCACACGGGGTAAGTCCCCCATAAGCTCTACGATTTTCTCTCTTGCTTCTTCGGGCTTTTGGCTGTGTCCTCGGATTGGACTGATCAGAAACTGATGGACACGGTTGGAATTTCGGTGCGGTTTCCCTTTGATAGCAAGCAGACAGATTTCCGCATTGCCCCTTGTCCAAAATCCCAGACCGAAAAACCAACCTTTTCCACTTTTATTCTGCTTCAGCCAGACAAAGGCTACTGTTTTGTACTGAAAGCCCCACGCCTTAATCACACGCAGAGCTTCAGGAATCTGGGGAAAAGTCGCCCATAGGAATAAGACACAATCCTTTGCTGCAATCTGCTCTACCTTCAGCCTACAAATATCTTTCACGCTCATTGTGGGATAATGATGTTCCGCAGCTCCCGACAAATTTTTCTGTTGGTATCGCCACGGTGGATCAGCATAAATAATATTGTATTTCTGGTTATTCTCTATTTTGTACCCTCCTTTCCTCCTGCGGTGCAGTTCCAAAGGAAACCGCACCGCAGGCATTGTCTTTTCTTTCTTCCTTACATCAAACTTAACCTGTAATAAGGGTCAAAATCTCTTTTGCAAAGGTAATCACAACGCCGCCTGCAAGGGTCAGAAAACCATTTGCTCTCTGAGAGGGGTCGTGAGATTTCAGGGATAAACCAATCTGCACGATACCAAAGCCAAGCATAATCATTCCGACAGCCCTTACCAGACCGAAGATAAAGTCGGACAGGTTATTGACTACGGTCAACGGATCGCCTGCGGCAAAGGCAGTCACGGAGCTGCCAAGCACAACGGTCATCGCCAGTACTGCCATACAGTAAAAGCGGAAGCCTTTCTTTACCCTGCCTGTCATCGGCAGCTTTGTGTTGTTCTGGGTTTTGTTCTTCTGGGTGTCATTCTTCTTAAATAATCTCATACAGTAATTCCTCCTTAAATTTTGAATAATTCCTCTAAGTCCTCCTCGGACAGAAGCTCATAAGATGTGCTGACAGCCTGCACCGTTACAGCGTTCTTTGGAATATCGCTGTCAAACACAAGGGTTGCGACAGCCTGTGTCGGTTCGCCGTGCAGATAGGGCGGCATCCCTCCATCCGTTGTCAGCTTTAAATTGGGGTGCTTTAAAATGTCATATTTCAAGTCCATCACAGGACGCTCCCCACGGATAAACAAAAGTGCGTAGCGGTTATCAAGCATACGCACTTCATCTGGGGTTAAAAGCTCACGCCCTGAGATTTGATAGTTGGTGGAATAATTCCCGCTGCGACCAGAGCTTTTCCCATAGGTGTTCGTATCAATGGTTTCCTTTCCTAAAAGCTCCGACACATACTTGTGGGTACTCTGTTCGTTGCCGCCCAGATACAAAAATTCGTCGCAATTACCGCAAATGCTTTCCCATTGCTTTTCAAATAAGGCTTTGAGCTGTGCCAGATTTTGCAGGATGATGCTGACCGACACACCTCTCGACCTCATCACACTCAATATCTTGTCGAAATCGTCTGGCAGCGAAACATTGGCAAATTCATCCATAATAAAATGGCAATGCACAGGCAGGCTTCCTCCGTATTTGTGGTCGGCAAGATAAAAGAGCTGTTGAAAAATCTGGGTGTATAAAATCGACACAAGAAAGTTAAAGCTCGTGTCGTTGTCTGGGATCAGGGCAAACAGAGCCACCTTTTTCTCGCCTAATGACGGCAGGTCAAGCTCATCGGTAGCGGTTAAAGCCGCCACACTCTCAAGGTTGAATTTCTCAAGCCTTGCAGCAAGGGTGATCTGGATGCTCTTTAAAGTCTTGGCACTGCCAGAGTGGTAATCCTTGTAATACTTCACAGCGATATGGTCTGGGTTCTCCATTTCCAGACGGTCAAACAGTTCGTCAAGAGGACTGATATAACTGTCATCATCCTCGTGGACTTCCCCTGCACGGAGTAACTCCATAACCATTGGGAAATTCTGCTCATCCTTTGGTGCTTCGTATTTGAGATAAAATACCAAAGACAAAAGCAGCATACTTGCCGCCGTATCCCAGAACGGGTCTTGCGACTGGCTGCCTTTCGGGGTCGTTGCCTTAAAGAGATTGGTCACAAGCCTTTGCACATCATTATCGTTCTTCAGATAGACAAAAGGATTGTAACAATGGCTCTTGTGCATATTGATAAGGTCAAGGACACGCACCTCATACCCTTTCTTTTCAAGCAGACCGCCTACATCTCGGACGATTTCTCCCTTTGGGTCTAAAACCACCATAGATGTGTTGCATTGCATAGCGTTGGGCTTGCAAAAGAAGCGGGTTTTTCCCGCCCCAGAACCACCGCAGCAAAGAATGTTCAAGTTTCGGCGGTGCTTTTTCCCATCCAGACCGATACGGACATTCTGGGTCAGCAGCTTATTCGCAGACGGATTCTTGTCTTGATATTTCTTGTTGATAGCACTTGCGTTGCCCCATTTTGCAGAACCGTGTTCCTCACGCCTGCGGTAATTCTTTCGTGTGGAAAGATAAATGCCAATCCCCATCCCGTAAGCAAGCAAAAAAAGAAGGACAGTTTTTACGCTGTCCTCACACACCGTTATGTGAAACGGGTTGTTCATTGCTATGGGTAGATTTTCGATAATTTCCACCAGACCGCCATCTACATACGGGGCAGTCAAGAGGGCAAACCACACGATGGGAAGAATACCGCAGACGGCAAGGATCAGGCTCGTTTTCGTATCGTTATCGTTCCTCACGGCACTTGCAGGGCAGCACCCTGACCTTTCTGCTCGGAGCTTCGGACACCTTGATAATCAGTTCATCCACAGGGTCGGTGGGGCGTTCCTCCTGTAACTGCTGTGTCCGCAAGGTGTTTAAGGCACGGATGACAATATTTTTATCATAAGCGTCCAATGCCAGATGGTAGCGTTCTTCTTTCATAAGCAGCACCTCTCCTTAGCGTTCCTGCTCTTTGCTTTTTGCAGGCTTATTCTTTTCAAGGCTCTTATACATCTCGCTTTGAATTTCTCCCAGAACATCACGCATAGAACCAAGTTCGCCTTTGAGTGCCTGTGCGTCCATTCCCTCATACTCTTTGGGGAGCTTATCAAAACGGAACGCCCTTGTATCCACACCGTAACGGGAACTGACCATATAGGCAACGCAGAACGATTTAAAATCAGACGCATCTCGGCTCTCGTTATACTTAAAATCAAAAACTGCCGCCGACACTTCCTTTGCCATACTCACAAAGAGCTGTTCCTCGTTAAGCCCTGTCTTAATAAAAATGGTCTGCTGTCCGCTGTCATAAAAGGCAGGCAGTTCCAGATCGTCCACAGGCTGAAAACCAACAGGGCTTGCATCAATCATTGCCGATACAAGCTCCCTCATTCCTTTCTTTTCCTGCGGCGGCTGTCGGTTTGCTGCGGAAGTATCGGAAATATCATAAACTTCTTTTGCATTGTAGCCAACCGCCTTTGTCCCGTCCTCACGGGTGTACTCTTTCCCCGGCTCAAGAATGAGAACCTTCTGGGCGTCCTTATTTACATAGACACGGCTCTGCTTCCAAGCATTTTTATCCTTCAAAGAAGTCGCTTCAGGCATCTGGGCAGATACTAAAATCGCATTGTTGACAGAGTAACGGTCAAAACGCCCCTGTACCTCAAGATACTGCCCAAAGGCATCTCCGTCCGCAAGCATCTCGGCACAAGTGTTGTCAATCATTTCATAGGCTTCCTTACGCTGTGCCTGTTTTTGTGCCGCCCATTCCTCCTTATTAAACGGCTTACTGCCGCCAAATACATCGTAAATACTCATTATCTTGCTCCTTTCGATTTTTTCGGTTTCTTCCGTCTGGCAGGCTGCTTATGCTCTGTCTTTTTCACAGGCTGCTTTGCCTGATTGGAAGATTTTTCCTGATTGAGAGTCGGGGAAGTTTCTGTTTCCTGTTCCTTGCAGCTCTCTTTGATTTTCCGCAGTTCTTCCTTGACGGATGGTTTCTCCTTATTCAAAGTAGCCCCCTCTGCGGACTTGCTTCGCTTCTCTAAGGTAGGCTCGGACAGAGGGGACTTTTCTGTCTTTGCCACCGAGGGGTTTGGGGCATTGTCCTCTTTCTGGACAGGCTTCCCCATCAGGGCATCTAATAATTGATCCTTCTGTTCTTTTTCCTGTACCCCGATGTCTGGCTCTGGCTGCCCTGTCTTTGCCGACTTACCGTCTTTTGTCCTTTCCGCTTCCTGTACGATGGTAGCGGTATCCACAGACGCCAAGCTGAAGCGTTCCACAATTCGGCTGATTTTCGATGCGTCCTCTGCTCTGGCGATCACATCCACAACCGCATTGGGGTCTTTATTTTTTCGGTCAGCCAATACACAGTAAAGAACCCCGTACCGTTTGGCTTCCTGCGTAAATTTTTTCAGGTCGCCACGCCTGACCGTAAAGACTTTCAGTTCCTTGCCAGAACGGAGCATATTGGTAAGCCTTGATTTTCCTTTCGTTTTCTTTTCTTCCTTGAGAATGGTATAGAGCAGGATGGCGATATTCTTCGCCCCTGCCCCTGTAATTTTGGCAGCGACCTCAAAGCCCTCCAAGCTCATTCGGACGATCTGTTCTGCCGCTTCGCCGCCTGTGTTCATTCTTCATCAGCTCCTCTCGTTTGGTTTCCTGTTCTTCTGTCCGAATGGTTTGCAACTTCTCTTTTAAGACACCGCTTCGGACTTCGATGCCCTCACACAGTCTGACCTCCTTTCGTATCGTGTTAAGCCGCCCTGTAATCTCGGAAATCTGAGCCTTGACCGCCTCTTTTTCTTCGCCGCTTGCTTTGCGGGAGAGGGAATAAAGCCCCTTACGCTTTGCAGTCAGCTCTGCCATCTCCGTTGTCAGAGAAGCCTGATATGACAAAAGCTGCTCTGCGGTGTCAATATGACAGCGGCAAAGCAGCCTTGTTTCCTTTGCGATCATCTCCATCTTCATAAGGTCGTCCTTCAAAAGATAATGGAACTTCGCATAATCTTGTTTTCTGCCTTTTGGCAGGATGCCGAGCTTATAACAGTAATGAAGATACAGCCCCCGCAGTCCGCCTATCTTTCGGGCATTTTTCATTGTCCCTCGGACACGGAAAACCTTAACTTCTTTTGTGGACTTGACAAACTGTGAAAATCTGACGGCATAGGAATTTTCCTTGATACGCTCCACAATGCGGTCATTGGTATAATCTTCGCCCAGCTTGTAAAGCCGTTTGGGTCTTTGCCATCCTTTCCCGATGATCGTCCAATACTTACGGTTTGGGTCAAAGTTAATGCGGTAGCCCATCTTTAACAGCTCACGGTCAAAGTCTTTCAGCGTAAACGATTTGCTGATGGCTTCGTCCACTGCCTGCCTTGCCACCGTATCTCTGGTAGGAAGTCCCTGCTTTTCTGCCTGATAAAGAGCGTAAGGCTTCTTCCTGCCGCTTGGCTGTTCAATCACGGACAGGGCATACTCACGACACAGTTCATCCGACCGCTTGCGGAGCAGACGCAGATTTTTCTTGTTGTCGTGGTAATGCTTCCCGTCCGCAAAGGATACGGAATTTAACACAAAATGGTTATGCAGACAGTCCGTATTCAAATGGGTGGCGACAATCACTTGAAACCTGTCGCCCCACATACGCTCGGCAAGTTTCACCCCGACTTCATGAGCCTGCTCTGGCGTGACCTCGCCCTGCTTGAAGCTCTGGTAGCCGTGATAGCAGACAATCTCACTCTCATCCTGCCATTGCCCTTTGGTAATCATCATTTCATCCCTTGCGGTGGCAGGGTCACAGTTGACGCCTGTGACAAAAAACTGCTTCTCCGTTTTTTCTCCGTTGGTAGCGTACTTCATCACATCGCAGAGCGTCTGCAAGTCTGCTTCCGTGTATTTGGGATTGACGGTCTTTTCTGGGTTTTTGGCGTAGTCGATAGGGTGGTCAAGCCTGCCTTTCACATCCCATATCTCACAGACAGCCATTACCCCGATCCCTTTTTCGGAAGCAGATACTTCTTGCGAATATCCATCTGGAACTGCCGCCACTTAACTGCTTCTTCCGTAAGCATCGGTGCGTCCACAAAGTTCAGGGCGTTGGCTTTTGCCGCAAGCTGATTGATACGGTTGCCAATGGCAGACAGCTCACGCATCATCTGGTAAAACTCTGGGGCAGGCTTTTCACACAGACGGTAGCCTTTCACCATCGCCCTTAAAAACGCTTCTTTGGAACGCCCCGACTTTCTCACAAGCTCGTTAAGCTCATCGGCTTCCTCCTCCGTCAGCCGAAAGAGTATCTGCACATTTCGTTTACGCATCGGTCACACCCTTTCTTTCGGAGAGCCTGCCTATCTGCAAGCAGCACATCAGCACAACACCTGTCAGACCGCCGACCATTGTGCCGATGATAAAAGAGATACACTCACTCATTCTTAAAAATTCCTTTCTTTGATATTGGGGGTATTAGGGGACAGCCCCTAACAAGCGAATTTGGTATCCGTCGTAAGATGGATAATCAAATTCAGTGCTTGGTAAGACCTGTCTTAGTCCTCGTACTCACACTGACATTCTCCGCACGCAGGGCAAAGATACGGACATCCCGAACAATCCTCGTGGCTCATACACTCGTCCTCCTCTTCATCGGGCATATCTTTTTCCTTTCCATCTTCCTTATCTGCGTCCTCAATCTTGGCTTCTCCGCAGACAAAATCTTCCTCGGAAAAAGAAATAAGGTCGGTGTCAAAGAGAATAATTTTGACTTTCTCCGCCGCCTGTTCGGGAGTATCTGCATAAACAGAAATGGTCTTTTCATAGTGTCCTGTAAGAGTAACTGCATATTTTTTCATTGGATAATTCCTCGCTTTCCTTCTTAAATTCTTGATTTGTTTTAGTATCTTTCTGGTAATACTCATCCGACAATCAACGGGCATCCCCCCTTTCACGATGGTTTTTCTGCTGTCCGACACCCAGATAGGACAACAAAAAATCGTTGACATCCTTACCGACAGGCGGCGGTGCGTCAACGATCTCATAGTCTTTTTGCAACAATACTTTTAAGGCGGCGGTACACCGTCTGCCTGTATTGTCATTGTCCAAATGCAGATAAAGCGTTTTAATTTGCGTGTTTGCTTTTAAAAATGTGGATAGGGCAATGGGGATGGTGCTGTCTTTCAGCTCTTTTTTTGGCTGATACACCCCCGACAAAGAGAGTAGATTTTCTCTTTTGTAGTCCTTTCCCTCACATTTCAGATAAGTGGCATAGGACAGTAAATCAATAGCGGCTTCAAACAAATGCACCGAACTTGCAGGCTTATCTGCCAGAAGTCGGAAGGAATATCGTTTGTCACTTCCCGAAGCATCCAGACGGAATTTACCGCCAAGTCCTCGGTAGGCGGCGTATCTGGGTACGCCTTTTTCATCCTTACCGACAAAAACAGCATTGTGGTATCGTCCTGCACTTTCAAACAGGATACCCTCATCAATGCACTCCTGAATGATCTGCAAGTCAATTCCACGCCCAAACAGATAGTGAATGACCTGCTCATTGTTGGAATATCTGTCGGGTAAAAGCAGCACTTTTTCTTTTTGTTCCTTTGAAACAGGGGGCGGCGGCACATACGAAAACTCCCTGCCTGTCAAAATTTCAATGCTCTCCACGAAGCCGAAACCTCTGACTTTCATCAGATAATCAAGGGCAGATATGCCGCCAAAGCCCCTCGACCACCAATACCACTTGCCGTTAGAAATCTTTAGACTGTCGTGTTCGGCGGTACAATACACATTTGTTGTGCCTTTCACTTTTACAAGATTGCTCGGCTCGCAGTCCCTAAGATAAGTTAAAAGGTCAATCTGTCTTGCCTGCTCGATGAGTGCAGGATCAAGAGGAACATAAGGCTTGTTGCTTCTCATTTCTTTCTTACCTCTCTCCCCAAGACAATATTTTTTCTGTCTTAACCATATAGTCTTTAAAGTCTGTGATGGTCTGGCGTAAATCTTCCATATGGGTATAATCAGTTTCTAACCACTCATCATAAACCTCCTGCAACAGATTGGGCGATTTTAAGAGATCTTTCGCCGCCTGTGGGGAATAATCTGTTTCCGAAAAACACTCGGCAATATCATTCTTCAATGCGATCTGATATGCTGCATCGTAGATTTCCTGCGGCGGTTTTCCTAACATTTCCTCCCGAAAAGCCGAAAGCTCACGCTGTACCTTGTCGGTCAGCCTTTGGTTCAGGGATTGCTTGTACTCCTGATAATTCACTTTTGCACCTCCTTGAAAATAAAATAAGCCGAGGGGATTATCGTTTGATAAACCTCTCGGCTATGTAAAAACCTGTTTAATTATAGTTAGTCTATCAGTTGTACTAACCTGTGGTTATGTAAATTTTAGAAAAGAAAAACCGACGCATGATCGCTTTACGCTCAATACATCGGTTTCTTCATCTGACCTTGACGGTCATATTCAGTTATGGCAGATTACAGGTAATCTACAAAAATTATTTTTTCCATATAACTTCCCCACAATGCGGACACTTTTTGGGAATGATTAAATTGCTATTTTCATATTGAATTAAAGATATTTTCTTATTCTTGCGGTCACAAATATCTTTAACTTCTTTATTTACAAGACTACCTCCTTCTTCTCCTAAATATCCCAAAGTAGTCTTATACCATGGAAATTTTCCTTTACATACAGGGCATTTCCATAAAAACAGGAAAATATATTCAAAAAAGAAAGACACCAACCACATCAAAAATGTTAAGAAAAATATGACTAAGCAAACAAGTCTAATATAAGTAGGCAACACTCCTTTTATAGGCAACATTTCTTTTAGGAAAACCGCAATCCCCCCTATAACAAGTGATGGCACATAAATATATGGCAAAATACGAAATATTTTTTTATTCACTATACTTATCTTGTTTAATAAAGAAATATTTTTATATACAAATTCTACCTTACTTTTTTCCATATAGACTGCCTCCCGAAAAGCTCACTTCTAAAATTATCTTTTGTTTATTATACTTCATTAGCCTAAAGAATGGAAGATTTTTTCTTGCTTCCTAAAGCAACACACCTGCCATTTTCAAAGTGAAAATAAATTCTCTAACAGTAAAGTGTGTTAGTCTTTTTTTAGCAGTATTCCATATCTTGAATATGGTAAATATTTGACTTTTAAATAGTCGCCGCTATCTATACCATCTGGACAAGAAAACTCTACATATATCTCTTGTTCGGTTTTTTCGTCTATTATTGTAACATGTCTAATATTTCCTTGTCCGTTAGCATTATCTCTGGCATATCCAGTAATAATTTCAAAATCATTATTCAGATAATATGGCATATCCAAAATGACAGGCATAAACATTTTAACAAACATTACAACTAAAATAATTCCTATAAGAATTTTTACGAAAAAATCTTCTCTATTCGTTAAAGCCTTCGACACTTTTTTTCGTTTAATAACAAAATATATAAAAGTGGAGAACATAAAAATTATGACTAATAGAGTACTTGCCATTTGAAAAAATAATGTTTTCATTTATATCCCCTTTTTATTGAATAGCAACAAATCCCTAAGAACAATCATAGATTTTCTCTATTAGCGATTATATTTTACTCTTGCATAAGTCAGCAACGCCAATCCCACAACAAAGCCCAATGCAAAAGCGATAAAGCTGAATGCTGAATCTGTGATGCCGATTATTATAGCAGTTACCAAAAGACCATTTCCAATAAAGACAACGCCCCAACCTGATATTTTACAAAAAACTTTTTTATCGCTTGGTAACACTTTGTCATAGTAATAACTATGAAACAAAGTGATCTTTTCCTTTTTCCATATCAAATAACCAAGTGCTATGAATATAATTCCTATCACTGCTGCTATAATTACTCCAACCATATCAATGCAGCTCCATTTACTAAAATTTTATTCTTTGTCATTCAATAGTTTATTTACTCTTTCAACTGGAAATCTGTCTTCAATGTCAATTATTTTAAACAAATTTAGGGGCAATTCTTTCTCTTCAATCAGAGTAAGATACTCATTAACAGCTCTGCGATCAATCATAATTTTCCCATGACCGTCCCCATGACGATTGCTCTCTTTCTTTTTCAAGCCAGAAATCCAATATTCATCGCCGTTTTCAATATCTACATAGTTGGAATAACCACTGTTATATTTTTGAAAAGCATGGTCATTAAAGTAAATAGTTTTCTTGGTTTTTGAAGTTTTTACATATCCAATCCATGCTGGACCATCATCAGAATATCCTGTTTTCAGTTCAATATACATTAAATCTTTAATCATTTATATCACCTCTAAATTGCAATTTTTCCTTATCCTTATTTTTTTAAACCGTCAGATTCATCTATTGTTTTCAAAATATAATTGACATCATCATATCTTGACGAGTCTGACTGTGAACCTAAACTGCAAATTAAAAACTCTTTCCCGTGCATTTTGTACAACACAACTAAATTATAATCATCTGACAAAGAACCTGTTTTAACTCCCATTACATTCTCATTATAATACTCAGACGAAGGATCGAGGAAAGTATTTGTATTCTTCCATGTCTGTGTAGTTCCGTCTGGCAAAGTTGCTGTATAGGAGGATTGCGATACAATTTCTCTAAACCATTGAAACTCCAGTAACTTTTTGACAATCTTTTTTAAGTCTAATACCGTTGTTCGTGCTTCTGTATCAAAACCACTTGGATCATATAAGATTGTATTTTTATATCCATTTTCCTGTAAATGTGAGTTCAAATTTTGCATGAAAATATTGACCTTCTCTTGGCTTGTTTCTGCTTCTGGCGAAAGAATACCGCCACAATAATCAGCCAAAGCATATGAAGCATCATTACCTGACGGTACTAACATTGCCGCAAATAAATTATGAACATAATAATGTTGTTCTTTAATATTTGCAACAGATGAACCTTCTTTTGTTAAAGCAAGGGCTTCTGAATTAACTGGAACAATATCCTCTAACTTTACAAGTGTTGACGCATATTCAATAACATACAGCTTCGCCAAACTTGCAGGAAGCTACTGTTCTTCCGCTTGCTTATATATATAATTATCATCATTGGATAGGTCCGTCAATACAAGTGATTTTCCATTATACGAGTCCTTAAACTCGTTGCCTTGAAATATTTCTACAAATTTGTCTATTAATCCCCCAAGATTTTCCGGCTTTGATGCCCACGGCAAAACTATGACAAGTCCCACTAAAATAAGCAAAAGAAAACAAAGCATAACTTTCGTTTTTTTCTTCTTATTTTTCTTCCTCCGTTTCTTTGTGTATCTCTCCATAATCATCACCCTCTTAATCTCTAATTTATCCAGAGTAACAAACTACAATTTGAATGAGTAAAGCCAAGGGGCTAATGCCCCTTATGCTTCTCTCTTTTCTTTTGCTGTTTCAGTTCAAACATTCGCAGTTCTTCCGCTTCTTTTTTCTGTCTGCTTCTAACCTTCCGTTCCTGTTTGTTCTGTTCCTGTTGTAATTTCAATGCCTGCTGCGATTTTGTTCCAATGCCTATTTCCTGCATTTGCCTTTTCGCTTCACGCTGTATCCTTTTTGGATTTCTTTTTATTTCTTTTACAACAGTTTCAACAGCAGGACTAAATTTCAAACTAGAATAGCATTTTTGAATATATTCCTGTACTTCATAATCTTTTGGTTCTGCACCAAAAGTTACTTTGGATACAGATAGTTTTCCATCCTCGATACGTTCAAATACGCCTACCCAAAATGGATCTTCAAAATATACCGTCAGTTTTCCACTTACCTTTTCCATAAGAATCCCTCCTAAAATAATTGTTGAACAAAGAATGGACAACCCGGAGGGGCAGGTTACTTACCCTATTCACATAGGACGGCTGGGCTACCTACCAGCTCTAGCACATTTTTAAGTGTGCATTGCGTTTTTATCTTTGCATTTATAATCAAGCCATATGGCACGATTAACTTAATATGACAAAATCCAATTTGCTTAATTCTTTTCATCTCAACAAACTGGGAGTTATCTCACTCCTGTTAAGATAAAATTCATTAGCTGCTCTACATCATCAAAATCATCATAATCTCCGTTGATGCCATCTCGATGATACACAACTCCATTTTTCTCATTTCTCTCTAAACAGTCCAAAAGCTTTTCTTCTCCATATTTTTTAGCAAATAAAGTAAATGTGTATGGTTTGATTTTGCCCAACAATCCTTTCTTGCAATTTTCTTCACACTTATAACAATGTGTCAATTCTTTTTCAATTGAACATTTTTTATTCTCGCAAACATCATTATCTGGGCAACCATTTGAGCCACATCCATTACAATCAGCGTTTTCTGTGCATAAGCAACACGCAAGCCCACATCTGGCAATTCCTAATTCCCTTTTCATTTGCACACCTCCACAACTTCACAGGTAGTATCTCTGATTATAGCACATCAGCCTTAGCTTTTCTATATACCAGTTACAAAACATCTAAGAGCAGGATATAAAACTTCCTACTCTATGTAAAAAGCGGCGTCAACTTCTCACACCAACGCCGCCTTTCCTCAATCATTTCATTACAAAATTCCTGCTTTTTTCAGATACCCCACACCATCATAGCAGCCCCGAAAATAAACTGATTGCAATTCCATATCGGTAAGCTCGTTCCGAAGCTGCAAGGCTTTTACAAGCCCTGCACATTCTTCAGCAGAAAGCCCCTCTGCCTTATCCATATCAAAGATGTCCAAGATTTTCGGATATTTGTCATACAGGCTTGAGAGTTCTTCTTTCATGGCACGGTACTTCTCATTTTCTTTCGGCAGCTTAGCAACAACAGAGCTTAGATATTCGGAAAAGATCCTGTGATACACATCTACAAATGTTTCAAACTGAAATTCCAACGACATTTTTCCACCTCCGATTGTTCAATCTTTTCCCATTATACCGCCCAAATAACGGCTTTTCAAATGTGCAAAAGAAGATTATCGCTCACGGTCAGCCGCTTTTCTTTCGGGTAGTTCATTCGTTTCCTCTGGCTCTGCGTCAAGTACCGCAGGGTCTTTCTGATCCAGATTCAGCTCAATATTTAAGGCGTTAAGTCTTTCCGTTTTCTCTTTCAGCTCGTCCTCAAAATCAAAAGGCTTTGCTAGTTCTTCCTTTGCATTTTCAATCTGTGATAAAATTTCCGTCCGTCTGGTCTTTGCCGCTTCCAGCTTATCGGTGATTCTGGCAAGTTCATTTTCTATTCGGGTCAGATTTCCCAGAGCGTCCTCGCCCAAGTTGACCTTGTGTTTTGTCTTTCCGCACAAGTTCAGGCAATAATGGGTATTGACCGTATCATAGTAAATCTCCATCTGAAAACCTCGATAGCTGCCGATTTCTTTTGGCTGTGTCAGCGGATATTCCTTACAGATGGCAAGAAGCATCCTGCCTGCATCGGCTTTCTCTGTATAAGTCACACCCTGCAAAGTCATTGGGCAAAACCGATCCTCGCCCTTTGGTTTATGCTGTTCAAGCAGGGGAACATCACACCCATAGGCAGAAATAAGCTGCTCAAGCTCTTTGATTTCTTTCGGAAAGTGCTGCAACACTCTGTCCTCAAGCTCGTAATGCTGATTAAGGTAACTCTGTTTTAACACCTTGAGCTTCGATACCTGCATATCCAAGTCCATCTTTTCTTTGAAACGCTCGTCCCCTGTGGCAAGCATTTTGACCTCCGCAAAGGAAAGGGCAACTTCATCCACATCTTCAGCGGAACGGACAGGGCTTTTGCTCGTCATGATCTGGCTGATAAATTTCTGCTTGCTTTCCACCAACTGATAGAGGTAGGCATCAAAGGTCTGCTCCGTTACATAACGGTAAACCTCCACCTCTGGGAACATATTGCCCTGCCGTTCAATACGCCCCTGCCGCTGTTCCAAATCGCTTGGTCGCCAAGGGCAATCTAAATTATGGAGTGCCACAAGCCTGTCCTGCACATTCGTACCTGCCCCCATCTTCTGGGTAGAGCCTAACAAAATACGCACCTCTCCGCTTCTGACTTTCGCAAATAACTCTTTTTTCTGCACATCAGTAGTCGCTTCGTGGATAAAGCGTATCTGCTCGGCAGGAACACCACGGCGGATCAGCTTCTCCCGTATATCATCATAGACATTAAATGAGCCATCATTCTTCGGCGTAGAAAGGTCGCAAAATATAAGCTGTGCTGCCTTTGTGTCAGCGTGTTTCTCCCAAATGCGATGCACATTGTCGATACAGGTGTTGACCTTGCTTTCTGGGTCGTCAGGCAGCATCGGGTCAATCATCCTCTGGTCAAGGGCAAGTTTCCGTCCGTCATTGGTCACTTTCAGCATATTATCGACCTGCGGCTCAACAAGCCTTGCCCTTATCTTTTCTGCCCGCTTAGCAAGAGAAGCTACCATTTCTGTCTGTATCTCACTTGGCTTGGTCTTGATATTGTGATAGTTGACCTTTGGCACAGGGAGTTTTAACATATCGGCAGTCTGAATGTCTGCCACCTCCCGAAACATCAGCATCAGCTCTGGCAGGTTATAGAATTTCGCAAACCTTGTCTTTGCTCGGTAGTTTGTCCCTTCAGGGGCAAGCTCTAATGCTGTAATGGTTTCGCCAAAAGTGGACGCCCAACTGTCAAAATGCTGTAAACCGTTCCTTACAAGTGTATCATACTGCAAGTATCTCTGTACAGAATACATCTCCACCATTGAGTTGCTGATCGGCGTTCCCGTAGCGAAAATCGTACCACGGTTGCCTGTGATTTCATCCAGATAGCGGCACTTCATAAAGAGGTCAGAACTTTTCTGGGCTTCGGTCTGAGCGATACCGCCCACATTTCGCATCTTGGTATAGAGGTAGAGGTTTTTGTAAAAATGGCTCTCGTCAATAAAAAGCCTGTCAACGCCTAACTGCTCAAAATCAATCACATTATCCTTTCGTTTTGTATCGTTGAGTTTTTTGAGCTTCTGCTCAATGGCTTTCCTTGTTTTCATGAGCTGTTTGACTGTGAATTGCTCGCCATTTGATTTCTGCACATCTTCAATCCCACGCTCTATATCGTCAAGCTGTTTCTGAAGCTGCTCCCTTTGGCGTTCCATGCTCATCTGAATTTTTTCAAACTGGGAATGTCCGATGATGACCGCATCATAGTCGCCTGTGGCAATACGGGAACAGAACTTTTTTCGGTTCGCTGTTTCAAAGTCCTGTTTCGTTGTCACAAGGATATTGGCAGAGGGATACAGCCTTAAATACTCAGACGCCCATTGTCCGACTAAGTGATTTGGCACAACAAACATAGACTTATTGCACAGTCCCAGACGCTTGCTCTCCTGTGCGGCAGCGACCATTTCAAAGGTCTTGCCTGCACCTACCTTATGGGCAAGAAGTGTATTCCCTCCATAAAGGATATGGGCAATAGCGTTCACTTGATGAGGTCTTAACTGAATTTCTGGACTAATCCCGCCAAAAGTGATATGGCTTCCATCATACTCACGGGTACGGATACTGTTGAAAGTGTCGTTATAGTAACGGACAAGGCGGTTTCTTCGCTCAGGGTCTTTCCATATCCAATCCTGAAACGCCTGTTTAATCACTTCCTGCTTTGCCTGTGCCGCTGTGGTTTCCTTATGATTGAACACCGCTTTTTTATTTCCGTGTTCATCATACACATAATCAAAAATACGGGTATCTTTCAGATTCAGCGTGTCCTCAATAATACGATAGGCGGAAGCTCTTTTCGTACCGTAAGTGCTGTCCGCCTTGACATTCCCGTAATCGGAAGTTTTATTTTCGATAAACCAATCGCCATTATATGGTGTATAACGGACTTTAATCCTGTTTCTTGCGTGTTGCGACGGGGTTAAAAGTTCCATCACAAATTGCTGAATATCCTCCTGCGGTATCCAAGTCGTACCAAGCCGCACAGCGATTTCACTTGCAGGCAGGTCTTTGGGAATGACTTGTTTTAAGGCTTCCACATTAACAGACAGCGACGGGTCTTGCTTTGCCGCAATTTCTGCAACCGTCAGCTTTTCCCTTACATTCCCAGAAAGGTACTCATCCGCAGTCACATAACGGGCAGGCTCGGCATTGGGTACACGAAAGATAACGCCCTGCAAATCTGCAATCAGTTCCTCCTGTGTTTTCCCTGTAAGCTGTTCCATATAGCCTAAATCAACACAGGCTTTCTCTCCAATGGAAAGGGCAAGGGCTTCGCTTGCGGTTTCCACAGAAGTTGCGGTACGGTGCGGTTTGATTGTCCGTTTCGTGAACATATCCGCTTTCCGCTTAAATTTTCCGTCATCGTCAAGCACTTCAAGGGAACATAACAGGAAGTAGCTTTCATCGGACGCAAAGGCAAGATAATTCCCTCGGTTATTGATAAGCCCGTACTTCCCCGTAAAGGTATCATACAAGCGGTTAAGCTGTTCCTGCTCCCTGCGTATCACTTCATCAGGGTAATCGTTGGTCTGGTAGTCAATGAGCCTGCGGACAGAGTCCCTGATCTCCACCAATCCCTTGATACGGTTTTCCGCAGTCATAGATACTTTAGCAGGGGTCATCATATCATTTTCTCGGAAGTAAACCTTGCCATCCACTAAAGTATAAGAAAAATTCCGTACCAAAGGGTCGGCAGGAATACTCTCTGCCTGTTCATCGGAGATTTCATCAATCTGATTTTCCTGTACTGTGATTTCCCCATTGATACGCTGCACCTCTTCCGATAAAAGCTCGGAAAGGGAATGGTCTTTGTCTGCTTTACAGGCAGTATCCATACCGAAACGGGAGCTTTCCATCTGCATTGTTCCAAGCACCATCTCTGGATGCTCTACAAAATAGCGGTTCATTGTGATCCCATTCTCGTCCGTGTCAAGGTGTACCCACTCTGGCTCTATCTCCATAACTCGGTCACGCTTTTTTAAGATCAAAATGTCACTTGTAACTTCCGTTCCCGCATTGGCTTTGAAGGTGTTGTCTGGAAGCCGTATCGCCCCTAAAAGCTCGGCTCTCTGGGCGATATATTTTCGTACTTCGGGACTTGCCTTATCCATTGTGCCTTTTGAGGTAAGGAACATTACAACGCCGCCTGCTTTTACTTTATCAAGGGCTTTTGCAAAGAAATAGTCGTGGATAAGGAATTTCTGCTGTTCGTAGCGGCTGTCGTTGACCCGAAAATCTCCAAAAGGTACATTGCCAAGCACCACATCAAAATGGTCGTCTGGCAGCTTAGTATCTTCAAACCCCTGTACGGCGATGGTGGCTTTCTGGTAAAGCTGCTTTGCAATCCTGCCAGTCAGATCATCAAGCTCCACGCCATAGAGCTTTGAGCCTGCCATCTTTTCAGGGAGCAGACCAAAGAAGTTTCCTGTGCCACAGGACGGTTCTAACATATTTCCTTTCTCATAGCCCAGACGGTCAAGCACCTCATACATCGCCTTGATTACCACGGGCGGAGTATAAAAGGCTGTAAGTGTCGATTCCTTTGCCGCACGATATTCCTCTGAGGAGAGGTTCTCATAAAGCTCTATAAACTCATCTGCCCACGCTGCATTATTTTCATCAAATGCCTGTGACAGACCGCCCCAGCCGACATACTTTGAGAGAATTTCCTGTTCCTCTGGCGTCGCAAGGCGGTTTTCAATCTCAAGCTCATGAAGTGTCTGGATTGCTGCGATGTTGTTTCTGAATTTCTCCTTTGCACCGCCCACGCCTAAAGCATCATCCGTAATGCGGAAGTTTCGACGGTCATCAGACGGAACGGGAACATCTACATTTTCTTTTTCGGGTGGTAATACTTCCCGTTCCAAAAGGCTGCGGATATAACCAATTTTCTCCACACGGTTTATCGGAATACCTGCTTGATTTTGGAAAGTTACATCCCGCATTGACACATCACCGCTGATTTCGCTGATACGCTCGATCACATAGCGGCGGTTATCAATCACCACTTCTTTTCCTATCAGCTCTTGGTTGTCTTGTATTTCTGCGGGAGCTGGTGCTTCCTCTTTGTAAAAAGGATCAAGCTGTTCCTCCGTAACCGATACAAGACTGTCAAAATCAAGATACCCAAGTCCGTCCTGCACTAAAGACGCCAGACTGCCATACGATACACAATCCACAAGCACATCATCTATATAGGTTTCCATACGGTACTCGGTAAGGTTGACGACTGCCTGTATCTCGTGCATTTCATCCTCGGTCGTCGTAAATGCAATTTTAACAGAGGACAGATCGGTATAATCCGCACCCTCCTCCTGTTCGTATTCCCTGCGACAGAATGCGTCAATCGCTTCCTTTGCCTGTTCCAATAATGCCTGCTCGGAGGATACAAACCATTCATTCTCAAAGGACAGGATTTCGGAAAGGAGCTGTTCGTCCTCTGGGGTGAGTTCTGCGTGCTGTTCCAAATAGGGAATGAATACCTCACGCCCCCACCGCAGACTTTCCATCTTTTCCCGATACGCATCCTCGCCCTGCTTTTTCCACTCTGGGATAAACGGACAATTCGGCGACAGGCAATAGTCATAATGATTTTTGATATGGTCAATTAAGTCACCCTCGCCATCCCCAATGTCAAAACGCCCGTCATAGTGCATATCCTCGCCATCAATGACTGCGGAAATATCAAAATCGGTCTTGTGATACCAACCGACCGCTTTGCTCTCGTCCTCCCGTTCTCGGTGTTGCTTTTCATCTAAAATACCAAGCAGCCTGTTTCCAAGAGCAAAGCTAAGATTGGTAAATCGGTCATTCAGCTTCTTGTCACAAAAGCAGGGATGCTCGGAAAAGCCGATAGAAAATTCTAAGCTGTCAGGCTTTTTCTCGGTGAGTGTTTCTGATTTCTGCCTGTCGGTCACTACGACTTTGAGATGGTCATTAGCAGGGTTTTTGTTCAGAAGTTCGCTTAGCTTCGTATGATTGTACGCCTGCATGAAAATCGGGAACTGCATATTCTGTAAAGTCACCCTATCCTCGGTAACGGACTGCACTTCATATTTGTCTGCCCCCAGATACACCACATCGCCCTCGTGACAGAGGTAGTGCATTGGATGCAGTTCCGTCAGTTCTTTGGAAAAATACCACGCATTACTGCGGCTGTAAGTGTCGCTCGTTTTACCTTGTACCAAAACCAGAAAATCAAGAAGCTGTTGCACCGTCGCAGGATCAGAAAGCTGTTCCTCCATCTGCCTGTCATTTATATTGGCAAGGTCGGTACGATTTACCTGCGACAAAAGCTCTTTTTCATAACCGTCCAAATCACGGATAAAATCAGACAGACGCAGGGCAAGGCTGTCCCGTTTGTCAGCAGGGGAAAGTGCCTGCTTAGACTGGATAAACCGTTGTCTTGCAAGTTTTCTCTGGGTGTCGATTTCATACTGCGGTGCAGATACCTGTTCCAGATAGTCCGCATAATGGTTTTTTTCTTTTGGGTTTAAATAGCGGTCATTCTTGATAAGCTCACGCAAGCGTTTTTCCACCTTCGACCAAGATAATCGCAGATCTGGATCAGTATAAGAACCCTGTTTTTCAATGGCGATTCCTTTACTGTCTGCCCATCTTCCGCCCTGTGTCCCGTCTGGAAAAATGTGTGTTCCGCCGCCTGTACCATATTCCTTTTTGAGAAATTCAATGTTTGTTTTGCTGTCACTATTTTTCTGAAGCTGACGATAGATGCGGTATTTGCTCTTATCATAACTACTGCCCATTTGCAGAACAGAGTCAATATCTTCCTGTGAAACGACAAAAGCAGAGGACTTTTCATCCTCTGCCTGTGTGATCCTTTCTATCTGCTGTTCAACCGTTGGAAGATTGGCACTTACTTCTTCCTCATTGGCAATGCTTAGCTGTAAATCAGTTCCGTCAAGATGACCTCCTCCGCTTGGCTGCGGATGTTGTTCATCAATCCTACCCACTGCATCGGGGCTTTTTCCTTCAGTTCCTCCGTCACGCCCTGTTCCATTGAGAGCTGTTTCGTCAAAAGCTCCAACCGTTTGAGTGCTGTCTGTTCCACCTCGTAAAGATGCTGATTTAGCATCCCCGCTGTCAGCAGGTTCAGATAGGTCACTCTCTTGTGCTGTTCCAGATACTCCCTGTGCATCATAGCGTATCTGCCAAGCGGAAGCTCTGGCTCTGTCGGTAATGTTAGGTCTGGAATAAGATAATCCCCCTGCCTTGTGTATGTGATTTTGCTCATTATTTTCACTCCTTTCGGGCTGTTTTCTGCCTACATCATAACGGGATTGGGACTTTGGTGCAAAGGTGCGGTTTTCTTCTCTTGCTTCCATTTGCACATTTCGGATAGCTGCGGAAATTTCCCGAAGTGCCATCTCCGATATATCGCTCGTGGCAATCCCGATTGCATTTATCGTATGGGGCGTATTGAAATTCACAATGTCGGCAAAATCTTCTCGGTCAAAATATTCCTTCACATCCAGACCGCAGCGGCTCATCAACATAAATGCCACGCTGTTGACCGCAAGCCGCTTATACAACACTTCAATATTGTATTCGTCCAGTTCCTCTAAAAAACTGTCTTGGGTTACGCCTTTGAGCTGTGACAGGTAATCGGGAAGATTGTCCTCCACAGCGTTCTCAGCAGTCTTAAAAAGTGTTTCCGCCAAGTCTGTTTCCTCAAGCTCTCCGAAACGGTCAGAAAGCCTTTCTTTTATTGCCTGCTCATATCGCTCATCCATCTGCCAGATCGGAACAGGACGGCTGCCATAATAACCCTCGTGGGTATCGGATATATCAAAGTAGTATTTCAGCGTGTTCCTGCGACCTTTCGGGTCGAACACGGCAATCCCTTTGCTGTCTTTGTTTACCCAACGCTTAAAGAGCTTATTCCAAGTGCCAAGTTCTGCCACAGCTACGGCATCGGGGCGTTGAGCATAGATTAAGAGCTGTTCGTCAAAGCGGCACTTATAGTTGCGGCAGGCAGAGGACAGAAAACTCTGCCACGCCTGCGGACTTTTCGCAACCGACACGCCTGTACGCCGATACAGCTCCGTGATTAGCTGATACTTTGCAGCCATTTTCTTTACACCTCCTTGTCATCTGCCCCTGCGATCAGGCAGGGGCGTAACTGATTTTATTGTGTTTCATTCGTTTGATAAAGTCTTTGGTGTCATACAGCACACCGTCAATCTCTGTGTGGTTTTCATCTACATAGCGGCAGAGGACACATTGTGCATCCCCGTTTTCAGAAAACAGCCGAAGCATACCTCCGTCTGGAATGGAAACTTCAATCCCGTTTTCTTCATTTTTGAAATGGATCATTCTTTTTTCACTCATTCATACCACCACCAAGAAAGGAAATGACCTTATTCGATTTGATACTCTTTTGCAGGTCGTTGATCAAGGTAATATCTGCCACCGTAATGCCCTGCATGGAAAGAATATCGTCCATTGTCATAGAAGCGATTGCTTTTTCGTCTGCAAAGCCTGCTTCAAAGACTTTATTCAAAACCTTTACCGCTTTCTGGTTGACTGCCATTGTCCTATTCCTCCTATCGTTCATAGTCTTTGTGTTTCGGTGCTTTTGTTGCCTGCGGCTCTTTACTAATTGGCTCACAAACTGCACCGTTTTTGTGCAGAAACTCGGCAAACTCACCGATGTGATACAGGTTGTTACCGACCTCCGTATGGTATTCGTCAATAAAGTGACAGGTGTATTCCCGTTTTTCGCCCCAAGCGGTCGTTACCATAATCTTCCCACCGTCTGGGATGCGGAACAGTTCTCTATACTGCGTATCCATAAAACGGATGCCCTGCTCAGCTTTTTCCATATGCTGATTCAGCCATTCCTTCACATAGCAATAACAGTAAAAGTTATAATCGCCTTTGGTGGGATTGCACCGAAATAGAAAAGCGTGCTTTCCCGTGTCCACACGAAAACCATATTCCGTACAATAATTCCCTTTCATCGCACTTTCAGGATATTTCCTTGCAAAAGCACCCATATCATAACGGTTGTGCAAAAGTCCCTTATCCTCCCGCAAAGCATTGATGACGGTATCAAGGTCTGCCTTAAATTCGTCCGTTTTCCATTGGGGTCTGGTATCAAACCAAGCGGTATAAAAACCATAGCCTGTTGTTGCAAAATCGCCACGCAGATGTCCGATTGTACCTGTCTGCCCCTCAATCTGCATACTTTGGGCATAAGTGTATTTCTGTTCTGTCGGGGTTAATGGTCGTATCTCCATATCAGCGTTCTTCCTGTCGCTGTTTTTCTTTCTTCCTGTCTAAAATCTTCTGCATACATACATCGCAGAAAATAACCGTCCCTTCCTTATAACGGGGATAAGGACAGGTCGCACAATCATATTTTTTCTCATCTTTCTCGGTCATTGTGATTCCTCTGTTTCTTTTCTTGTTGGTTATAGGGCATCCTGCACTCGTTCTGATAGCGTTCATTCAGCTTATCCCTTGCTTCGGAAAGCTGATTGCAATAATACCCCCAGAAATAATCTGATCCGTCCTTACAGTACCAACACACATAAGGGTTCGGGGCTTTGGAGTTATGCCCGATGACAAGCTCTGTACGCCCGATTTGACAGCTCTCAATAATTTCATAACCGCCGTTCATTCGTTTTTCTTCGTCCATAGGCTTACCTCTCATTCTTTGGCGTAACGCCTGTAATTCTGTTCCTGCTTGGCACGGAGTTTCTGGATACGGATGCTGCCTAAAAGCTCTGGATGTTCTGCCTGCAGCTTTCGGCGTGTCCTGCCCACACTCTCAAAGCTCGGCAGTCCCAGATAACGGTACTGCGACATCACTTCCGCAAAGGGCATCGCCCCTGCGTCCTTAAAATAGCTGTTGCATACTTTCAGATACAGCACCATATCGTCATTTCTGGCTTCCTCGTCCTTTTTCAAAATGGCTCGCACCTTATCCTCAATGGTTCTCAATTTCTGCATACATACCTCCGTATATGGAAAGGGGACAGCCCGAAAAGGCTGCCCCCAGACACTTTACTTCTTTTTTCGGTTACGGATGTTCAGCCAGATTGCTCCGCCTACAATGAACATCACAAGCACAATGGCGATCACCGTCTTTGCTTCCATTCCTTAGTCCTCCTTCTTCTTCTTTTTCAGCCCTGCGATTAAGAGCGTCCCTGCACCAATGAGGGAAGCTGCCGCCAGTCCTCCCCAGAGGAACGGATGGAAGTCATCCCCTGTTTTCGGGGTGTCACGCAGTTCATTGTGCATCTGGACAACCGTAGTTGATCCCACTTTGACCGTAATCTGTTTTTCGGCAGGCAGGATATAATTTGCCGATGCCTTATCGCTGACCTCGGAAATGGTGTATTCTCCGATACGCAGGTTTTCAATCACGATTTCTCCATTTTTGTCGGTCTTAAAAGTCTGGTCATATCCATTTGCACCTGTCACTCGGAAAGAGAAGCCTTCCACCTTGCCATCGGAAGATGTTTTGACAATTTTAAGACTGCCTGACTGCGGGGCATTGACAAAACCTTTGCCTGCTTCATTTTCCACCACATAGGTCTTGCCATTTTCCTCAATGGATACGGTGTAAATATTTTCATCAAGAACAAAGCCCTCTGGTGCTGTCTTTTCACGGACAAAATATTTTCCGTATCGAAGCTCGCTCATCTGGTAGATGCCGCCGCCAAGCTCGGACATTTCGCCAAGCAGCTCATCTTCCTTGTCGTACTCGCCGTTTTTGTTGGTATCGGCAAAGACTTCAAAAACTGCACCTGTCAGCTTATTGTCAGGATAATCCTTATCGACTTTGGTAAGCTCAATATTGCCTGTGATAAATTCATTCACAAGCTCGATTTCCACAACTTCATCCACCTTGCCGATCGTAACAGGAATTTCTTCCTCGGACAGTACAAAGCCTTTCGGACTTTCTACCTCTCGGATAATCCAAGAGCCATACGGCACTTTGGCAAAAGAAAAACTACCGTCATCCTTTGATGTGGTAGTTAAAATCGCATGTTCTTTTGTAAATTCTTCTGTGCCGGTCTTAAAAATGCCAATGACAGCACCACCTAAGCCCTTGCCGTCCTCATCGGTTTTCTTTCCGCTTACAGAACCATAAATCAGCTTGTTTTCAATGGCTTCGCCGTCATTGACTGCAAGGTGGACGATGGCGGTATCCTGTCCTGCATATTCAAAGTTTACAGGGTATTTCGTATCACTTGTAAGATACGCTTCGTTTGCTGCAATCTCTTTCACATAGTAATTGCCCATCGGAAGGTCAGTCTTAACCTTGCCTTTTCCGTTCTCGTCAAGCGTAATGATTTCAATCAGTCCGTCAGCAGGAATGACCGTACCGTCTGCGGCAGTCAGTTCTTTTTCTGCATATAGCCCAAAGGCAACATCAAAGATTTCCCCGTTATTGCCCACACCAAAATGCTCATCGGTTTCAAGGCTCTTTACAAGGTCGATTTCCACACGCTGACGCTCGTTGTAGAAGCTGGTTTCGGTTTCTGTTACTGAAATTTCCTGTCCTGCATAGACAAGCTCAACGGAGTGAATTTCATCATTCAGCACCATACCATTCGGAGCTGTCACTTCCTTCACTTCATATTTTCCAAGATATAATTTCTTTGATTTTGCCGTACCGTCTGCACCTGTGGTCAGGGTATCTACCACCTCACCTTTTTTTGCTCTGACTGTTCCCTCTAAGGTTACGATATCCTCGGCTGCGGTAATCTCATAAACCGCACCCTCCAGATTTCCTACGGCAAAGTTTGGCTGATACATTCCGTTGTTTTCCGATACACTTGAGAAAATCTCTCCAGACTTTTCTACGGTAATCGTACCTTTTTGTGCCAGATTGGATCGTACTACCTCAATCACGGTAATTCCGCTTTCTTCCTCCGAATTTTCCTGCACCACATCAAAATACACAGGCTCGGAGTCAAGCACATAGCCGTATGGGGCTTGTACTTCCACAAGGGAATATCCTTTTCCGTATTCCAAAGCTTCTGGTGTGACCAACTCGCCATCTGCGGTCGTATAGAAAGTATCAATGATTGTCACTTCTGGATAAGTGAAAGTCATTGTCACAAGGTTGCCGTTCGGGTCGTAAATCTGGAATCCTGCCCCTGCATACGGGATGGTTTTCCCTGTTTCCGCATCTTTCTTCACAACCTTGATATAGCTTTCAAAGTTGGCATTGTTAATCAGATAGCGGTAGGTCTGACCGTCGGAACTGATAAACACATCAAACGGCTTCATCAGCTCACGCCCTTCCCATCCAGAAGTCTGTTTTACCGTATAAATGCCATAAGGCATATCTTTTGTCTGGGCAAAACCGTTCTCATCACAGATGAGCTTGTCACGCTCGCTTTCTTTTGCCTGCTCAAAGCTGCCTGCCGATTTAAAGAATACCTCAAAGACAGCACCTTCTTCTGGCGTTTCGATGCCTGTTTCGCCGTCATCGGTATGCTTGATAATAGCGATATTTCCCTTGATAACCTGCTCATTCACATCATTTTTTGCAGAATTATATTCCACCTCATAAAGTTCTGGCTCTGCACCGACTTTATGGATAGTCTGGTCAAGAAGATACCCCTCGGACGGACTGATTTCTCGGATTGTCCAGTCATCGCCGCACACATAATACTTGGTTGTAAACTGACCGTTTTCGTCGGTGGTGTAGGTGTCAATCAGTTCTTCGCCCTTGTAAATGCCATAAACCGCACCTGCTAACGAAGCGTCCCCCTGTGGTGTTCCTGTTTCTGCATCGGTCTTAGTTACCGTCACATTGAATTTCTTTAAAATGTTCTGGAAACTGCGGTTTGTAACCTTATTCCATTCAATCGGTGCGGTCTGGGATGCAGGAACAACATAGCGGATTGCTGTATCCACTTCCTCAAGTACATACGGGGTGTCGCCGCTGATCAGGACATCCTCAAACTTGGCTACACCTTTTTTATCGGTGACAGCATACTCATCGACTGCAAGTCCGCTAAGGGATGTGCCGTACAAATGAAATTTCACGCCCTCCACCAGATTGTCCTCAGAAGTCTTGACTACTTCAAGGCTGCCACGCTTTAAGGTGTTGTTGAAGTTGACGGTGGTTGTCTTGCCACCGATGAGTGTTACCGTCTGGGTCTGCTGTGGTTCATAGCGGTCAATGGTCTGCTCTGTGATGGTATAAGTGGCAGGGAACAGACCTTCTACTGTGATATTTCCGTTTTCATCGGTCGTTACCGTCTTATTGATACCCTCGCCCTTGATGGTAAACGGAATGCCTGCTACAACGCCGTCCTCAGAAGTCTTTTTCAGGGCAATCGTACCTGTCGGTGTTTCCACATTGAGATAGGCAGATACAGGAGAAGCATTTTCTACACCTGTAATAACATCCTGCAAGTTCGGATCGCCATAAGCAATCAGCTTGGCACTCTGACTAACCACAGGCACTCCGTTTCGGGTTGCTGTAATCCTTACAGAACCATGAAAGGCTTTCTTTGATGAGAGCGTGAGCTTATTTCCAGATTGTGCTACGCTGACCGCATCGCTGGAACTTGCAAAGGAATATTCGGACAACACACCGTTTTTATCAGTCAACGTTAGACTGTATTTCCCGTCTTTATAGACAAGCTCCTTTGTAATATCGTCTTTCCCGCCTGACATAAAGCTCGGAATGGTATTGTGTTTACTCATCAGCGAAACAATCTGATCATAGACTTTCTTTGCTCCGCTGTTAGGATAATTTGAGCCGAAGTGCAGGCTGTACACGGTGCTGCTCGTCTGGCGGTAGGAGCCTGTGGCTTCACGGCATCCCGTAACAAACTCCCATACAAGAGTCTGGGTCGCAAGCCATTTCTCATCGTCTGATCCAGACAGATTCCCTCGGTTTCCCTGATACCCATAGAGTAGGGCAAGCCCAACTGCTTTTTTCTGGCTTCCCGAAAGAGCGTTCCATGCTTCGGAAGATGCTTCTTTCAAGGTGTTGCCCGTTTTTAGCGGTACACCCGGCTGTAAACAAAATGCTGTGTCGCCATCCACAAACATACGGTATTTATAGTTACCCGTACCGCCTGCGATATAACCGTTGATGTTGGCACTTGAGTTGTACCTTATTGCATTTCCGTTCCCGTCATAAGTGTGTGAAAAGGAAATCGTACCAACATCTCCTACGGCTGCAAAGGCTGTGGTGGCAGGCAGTACGGAGAATACCGTAACCGCAGCCATCACAACCGCCGCAGCCTTTTGGAATATTTTTTTAAATTTCATCATTTACCTCCTGTTGATATTGAAAATAGATATTGCCTGCTAACCGAAAAAAGCCGCCCTCTGGCAGCTTATTGTTTTTCTTTTCTCGGATAGTAACTGGCAGTATTAAGGGGGAGAGGTGTGGAGAGGGGGAAAGCGAAAAAAAGGCTATCCACCCAAGCAGACAGACCTGTCCCTTGATGTGTGGCTATCGTTCCTGTGCCTTGCTTCTTTGCAGATGGCGGTTATAAAACTCCAACGCCTTGACCACAAAATCGGATTCTTTCCCTTTGGGTACAGATTTGGGAATGAGTTTGCTTATCCTTTCATCACGGAAAGCAGGCTTTTCTCTCTGGTTCGGCTTTTCTTCTTCCATAATGGAACTGATCACCCCATCTGTCAGCTTGCCCTCCTGCATATACTTTTTCATTTTGATAGCCTGTGCAAGTGAGGGCGTGGCGTCATTATATTCCATTGCTTCAAGCAGGGTATATTGCTGTTCCTCGGAAAGATAAGAAATTTCCACCGCAGGGCGGAACGCAATCTGTCGTTCATCCACCATTTGCAGAATTTCGGGTACAAGCTCGGTCAAGCGGATATAGCGGAAAATCTGGTTTTTACTTTCTCCGACTTTCTCGGCAAGTTCATCACTTGATTTCTTCCCTTGTAACTTATTCCCCATTGGGGAACAAGTTAAATCGGTACGCTTCCCCTGTCTGTTCATCGCTTCCAACCGCATCTTATAGGCAAACGCCTTTTCACTCGGTAAAATGGTCGTTCTTTGCAGGTTGCTCTCCACCATTACAATAATGGCTTCATCACGAGAAAACTCCTTGACCTCACATTTCAGCGTATCAAGCCCCGCAAGCTCGCAAGCCTTTTTTCTCCTGTGACCGCTAATCAGCTCATATCTGCCGTCCTCCTTCAAACGGACAGTCGCAGGGGTCATTACACCGTTTCTTTTTATGCTGTCAACAAGCTGTTCCATATCTTCATCCATTAAAACCTTAAAGGGATGGTCTGGAAACTCATCAATTTCAGAAATGGGAATATCCCTTATCTTACTTAATGCCGCTTCTGCACGGCTTTCGTCTGTCTGAAAAAGGTCATCGTATGCGGTCAGCTCGATGCTGCTTTTTCTGTTTCTCGCCAATATCTGCCACCTCCTTTCCAAACTGCTCATAAGCTGCGGCAACCTTACCGCCTTTGTCGTAGGCGAAAATGCTCTTTCCCTCTACGGTAGCTTCTACTGCACGGATGGAATGTGGTATCTGAGCATCAAAAACTTTGATATTCTGACCGTATGCATTCCTTACCAATGCGGTCACTTCCTTAGAAATGTTCGTGCGTGGCATTACCATCGTCATTAAGATACCGTCAATCCGAAGATGGGGATTGATCTGCCGCCTGACTTTTGACACAGAGCGAAGCAATAACTCCAGACCTTTTGCAGAAAGATAATGCGGCTGTGTCGGGATAACCACGCTGTCAGCCGCCGCCAATGCGTTGATTGTCAGCATACCCAAGCTCGGCATACAATCAATAAGCACATAGTCGTAATTCTTTTTGACCTCGTTAATACAGGTCGTCAGAACACGCTCACGGCTGATTGCATTGATAAGCCTTACTTCCAGACCTGATAACTCAATATTTGAGGGTAACAGATCAACACCCTCGCTGTGATGCAGGATACCTTTCTGAACATCAAAGGGTTTATCGTCGATGATGTCCTGCATAATTGTCGCAAGGGATATGGGCAAATCATCTGGTCGTGGATAGCCAAGCGACATTGTAAGATTCGCCTGTGCGTCTGCATCCACAAGCAGGACTTTCTTCCCCTGCTTCGATAAACACACGCCCAAATTGACGGCTGTGGTGGTCTTACCGACACCGCCTTTCTGATTGGTCAGAGCGATCACTTTGCAATTTGACATATAGCGTCCTCCTTTCGCTTTTATTTAGCCGCTTTGTCAAAGGCGGCTATGTACTTCGCTCTGAACGCAAAAAAGCCGACTGGCTGTTACACCAATCGGCTATGTATCCATTTCTATATTCAGTTTTCAATTAAGGATAAGGCTTTCTGTATCTGTTCCATATCCCACCTGTCGGGGAAAATGACCGCCATGATACGGAACGCATCATATAAGCCTGCCAAATAGGAATAATCAGAGTATTCCAAGCTCTGCCTATCTCTGTAATCTAAAAAAATATCACAGACCTTTCTCTGTTCCATTGTCAAATCAAGTTGTTCATAGTTTCGTTCAGCCTTATCCCTTTCGTCACTTTCTTTTTGATAATCCTCGCTGCGTGTGAGCATTTTATAAACGGTATCCTCTTTTAATTTCTCCGTTGCAATTTTCACAAGCTCGGCAAAATCTTTGTCATACATCACAACCTCCTACACCAATACTTTTAGTTTCTTCACAGGGGCGTTTATGACTTTGACAATCAGTTCATCAACACAGTCTGTATATCTGCCTTGCTGAATAAGTTGATTTTTCAATTCCACAAGGCTATGTAAAAGGATTGTTCTTTCTTCACTATCCAGATATGCGTGGTATTTTGTTTCTCTCATTGTCAGCACCTCCGTTCTTACCTTCATTATATAGAAGAATAGGTAGGGTACTCAAATGTGTAATAGGGGTAAAAAAATAAGCGTACCACTATTTCTAATGATACGCTTATGACTATTAAATCACCTCAAAATGCTTCAAAGCATCCTTTATCGCTTCCACTTTCTCTGCCGTCGGATGTTTCCTCGGCTGTTTCAGTTCTTCTACTGCATTAGGAGCATCATACATCGGCAAGCCTAAAGCCCTTTTTACCTCCGCAATATATGCGGTATGTACCTTGAAGCCATATTTCGCTTCTATGTACTCCTTTATCATTTTGTAGGTAACTCTCTCTTTTGGCTTATACGCTTCTGCTCTTTTAGCAATATTATCAAGCGGTACTTTGCCCTCACCCTCGCCAAACTCGACTTTTACATTGATTACGCTGTCAGGTTTTTTGTGGGAAAGCATTACAACCGTCTCAACATGTGTCGTTACTACTATCGGAACACATTTTATCAACCTCGTTGCTGTCATGTGAACACAATTCGTCAGTCCTATGTCGTCCTCTTGCATTTTTTCTTTGTGGTTTAAATTTAGCACCATCTACGCTATTCTTCAAGCCCGTTTTATAAACAAAAGTCAACTGTGCAGGGTCAACATTTCCGTTTTCATCAAGTCCACCTACAATTACTTTTTCAACAATGCTTTCAAACACATAGCGGTCAAATTTATCAAGAACTTCATTCTGTTCTAAAGTTTTCTTAAACTCTTTCAAACGTTTTTTTATGTCCTTTTCATTATCAGATGTTTCTTGTAATTTCTGTCTTTCTTCAACAAGCTGTTCTTGTTTACTTACTAAGTCAGCATATTTGCTTTCGTAGGTTTCCTTATCAATAATTTCTTCCAGACGCATATCCACAAGTTTACTCTTTTTCTTCTCTAATGCGTCTATCTCTTTTTCTGCTTTTGCAAGTTGTTTCGACACCGCACTACTACTAAGCGTATCGTCCATTCTCTGCAAAAATTCTTCCAGAACATCTTTATTATCATCACACAATAAACGATAACTTTCTACAAATGCTTCTTCAATAGCTGTTTCTGGAATACCTTTGCTATGCTTACAGAATTTTTTACCTTTCTTCGTAGCCGTTACACATTGCCATATAACTTTGCTGTACTGTGAACTGCTGTGCCAATTACGCCTTGTTAAAGTGCCACCACAGAAACCACATTCCAGCATACAACTGAAAGCATATTTCCTACTATATTTTTCTCTCTTTGTGTTACCCTCTCCAATCTTTCCTCTATTAACATTTCTTCTGGAAAGAATTTCTTGTGCTTTTTCAAAAACTTCTTCGCTAATAATCGGTTCGTGATGATTGCGAATATAGAATTTATCTTCTTCTCCGAAATTCTCCAATCTCCGCTTTGAAATCGGGTCTACTGTAAAAGTTTTTCCTAACAATAAATCGCCTTTATATTTCTCATTCTTGATAATGCCAATAACTGTTGATTGTACCCATGTAGAACTTCCATACTTTGTTTTATATCCCAAATTTTCAAGCTCATGTGCAATAACAGAACCACCAGCACCCTCAATATACCGATTGAAAATATAACGTACAATTTCTGCTTCTTCTTCATTCACGGTAATTGTTTTCGTATCTTTGTGATAATCATATCCAAGACAACCTTGAAAACCAACCAGCTCTCCCCGTTTCATTTTCATTTTCAAACCTTTTTTTACATTAGCAGATATATTTTCAACTTCCTGCTGTGCCACAGAACTAAGTACCACTAAAAGCAATTCTCCGTCCATAGTTAAAGTATTGATTTTCTCATCTTCAAAATATACTGCTATATTGCGTTCCTTTAACATACGAACATATTTTAAAGTATCTAGCGTATTTCTTGCAAATCTGGAAATAGATTTTGTAATAACCATATCAATTTCTCCATTCATGCAATCATTTATCATACGCTGGAAATCTTCTCTTTTAGCCACTTGTGTACCTGTGATTGCTTCATCAGCATATATGTCCGCAAGTACCCATTCTTTATTCTTCTTAATCATATCTGTATAATAAGCCACCTGCGACTTATAACTGTTTAACTGGTCTGCACTATCTGTACTAACCCTGCAATATGCACCAACACGCATAAGTTCAATCGTTTTTCCTCTTGTACGAGTTTGCAAATCATTCCTTGCTTTGATTACTTCTACTTCTTTCACAGAACCACTCCTTTTATATTTGCGTTTTGTATTCCTTTTGTAGTGTTATTATACAATATTCAAATATACAATTCAAGCGGTTATATTTGAAACGATTTTATAATCTTGCATAAGTTTTGATTTTACTAAAGCATATTCTTTTTCAGAAATCATTTTACGGGCAAGAAGTTGGTTCAACATGGCAATCTGCATACTATATCGTATTAGTTTTTTATCCATATAAATTCCCCCTTGCTTGTAATTTCTAAGCAGGCAGACGGCTTTGGAAAGCTCCGTTAGTATCTCAACTATTCCCATTCTTGTGGGCAGAACCGCACCATGCGGACGTATCATTATTCTGTGAGGATAGGTCGTGGCAAAACGACTTTTCCAACAGTCGCTCTCGGATCACTGCGTGGGTCGCTCGCTTTCTTTTGAAAAGGTCGTGGCGTACAGTCCCCGTGGCTCGCTATCTCACAAACGTATCTGTCTGCTTTATTCAGTTGTCAAAGAGCTGTGGCGAAAGCGTATTGCTTTCATGTAAAAGCAGGTGCAGAGCAGGAAAGAGGGGATTGAACCAATCATGCTCTGCGGTTACTGCTTGTTATTCTTCTTCTTCGATTTCTAAGGCAATATCAAACCCTAAAATCATTTTAATAAGTGCTTCTCTGATAAGTCCCTTTAACTCCATATCTACAACAATATAGACATTGCCGTATTCATCATAGAGTGGACGCAGACAGCACTTTGATATGTATGGGTCATAAAACGCCACTATCTTTTCAATCGCTTTTTCGTCCCCGTCCATTGCCTGCGAAAGCAAATAGTAGGACGGTTTTTTCATTGTGTGTTTCATTTGCTATTTTTTCTCCTTTAATATTTTTTTCATAAGCTCTAGTGAATTGTGTCGGTTTTGAAAAACACCACTTCTTGAAATGTTCTGTCTTTTTGCAATCTCGGTATCGCTCATTTCCAAGAAATAATACATCAGCAAATTATCTCGATTACGTTCAGACAAATGTTTCAAGGCTTCTGCCAATTCATCATCACAAATACGAATATCATTACCGCATACGTTGAAAAATGTATAATCGCTGTCGTATTCGTCCCACACAGCCAGCTTTTCCACGACGATTTCTGGAAGTTCACAGAATGGAATTTCTTTGTCTTTTCGTCGCTTCAATCCCTGCTGATAGTCCTTAACAACATGACGGACAACTTTTTTCAAACAGCTTTCAAAACGGCACTGAACAGTTTTTTGGAAGTCAGACGGTTTCATCAATCTCACCCCCTTTCCGTTATGACGTGAAAAGTGTTTATCCCTCTTTCCGCACCATATAGGGAATGGCAGGTGTGATTTGCTAAGTTGAAATCGAAAAAAGTTGAAAAAACTTTTTAACAAAACAAAAACAGCCCGATAATGTGTAATTACACAAACGGACTGTTTTATAAATTCTATTGATATGAAATTTTAACTCATATAAAGGGTATAATGATTGTAATAGTGGACTGAAATATTTATCCAGTTGAGAACGGCAGAACGTTCTTCCGTATGCAATCATGGTATAAGCCCCCTTTAACCAGAGCTATACCTTATTTACCCCTAAGAAAAAAAGGACAGTTCTGGTTATATCCAAAACCGTCCCGTTATTTTTCAAGACGCACAAAAGTATATTATCTAGGAACGGTTTTTTTTATTTACCGCACACGATAACAGCTTTCGAATTATTACTGCATACTATATGCAATTTTAACACATTCTAAATATACAACATGAAGTATAAACTCATGCTAGGTGATTTAAAATGAGGAAAACAAAAGAAACACATACTTTTGATTTCAGACCGCTAGGGCTGGCAATCAGAGAAGCCCGTGAGAAAGCGGGACTTTCTCGTAATGATTTAGGCGATAAGGTATTCTATGGGGAACGTCATATCGCAGATATTGAAAATGTTGGTTCACACCCAAGTTTTCAATTATTCCATGATTTAGTTACCATGTTCAATATATCAGTTGATGAATATTTCTATCCAGCGGAGAAAGTAGCAAAAAGCACAGCTCGCCGTCAGATAGAAACCTCTCTTGATTTATTGAGTGATAACGAATTAAAAATTATTCAAGGTACGATTGACGGTATCTTGAACAGTAGGGAGAGCAAGAAGTAATCAGCTTCTTGTTTTCCCTTTTTGCATTATCTATTTGCTGATCTGCTCCGCAGGTAGCAAATTAACTTAATTTTTCATGAACATTCGATTTAAGCGGAAAAATAAGAGAAACTTTTGCTCCAACAATTATATTATCAACTTCTAAATTTTCAATTTGAAGAAATCCACCATGTTCATTCATTATTTTTTCGACTATTGAAAGTCCTAATCCATAATGAGAACCACTTCTCGCCTTATTTTCTGAATAAAATTTTTGAGTTGCTTTTTGCAAACTTTCCTTACTAAAACCTTTTCCATTATCAATTACACTTACAATATACTCTGATTTACTCTTGATAAACTGTAATTTTATTTGAGAAGATTTTTCTGAAAATCCAACAGCATTTGAAATGATATTTTGAAAAGCCTTTTGAACATCTTTTGGCTCTATCAACAAATCATCTGTCAAATCTTTTTGTATTACAGAAACGGTTACGTTTTTTAAACGGGCTATTTGATTTGCAAGTGAAATCAAATTATCTACATATTTTTCATTGAAATGAACATATTTTGTTTTAGGTTGTTCCAATTTTGCAAGAGTTTTTAATTCTTCCACATATTCAGATATTTTAGAAATTCCGTCTTGAGCATATTTAACATATTCTTTTTGTTTTATATCCATATTTGTTTCTTCTAGCAATTCTAAATTTCCAGATACTACAGTAGCAGGTGTTTGTATATCATGGGTAAGTGATTGAATACTATTTTCTAAAAGCTGTGCTTGTTTCAACTGTTTTTTTGTACTTTCTTTTACTGTCTTTTCCATTTCGCTCAAAATAATAAGAATATCATTTACCTCTTTTAATGGGCTGGATAATTCAGAAATCTCTTCATCGTCAGACAAAATGGTTTTTTGTATATTTGTTATCTTATTTAACTCTTTACTTAGCCGATTTCTATATAGTTTTAAAATAACTAAAAAGCCTATGATTACCACAAGAAGAAAACAGATAATAATTGTTAAATCGGCACTAGGAAAGATGTTCCTCAAAAAATTGTTAGAAAACTGCGAAGTAGCACTCTTATATCCTAAAATCCACTTTTCAGATGAATTACTAACAAGTTCATAAGTTGTTCCATTCATAAATCGTAATTGATTGACTTTTCCCTTTTCGCAGACTTCTTTTATTAGTTCTTCATCTTGTATAGAACCATATACATAATTACCACTCTCTGAAAGTTTAGTATATTCAATATAATCTGGTATGGACACTTCATCAAGTGTGTTATCAAGAGCTTTCTCTTTTATGATTTCAACATTTTGAGATATTACATTTGGTGAAATGATAATTTCTGTTTCTCCCAGAAAAAAAACTCCTAGACCAAACATTATTACTACTATGAACATATAACAAATTTGAGAAATACTAAGCGTTAATAACATTCGCATTATTGATTTTTTTCCCATTGATACCCAACTCCCCAAACTGTTTTTATCGGTTCTTCTTCATAAATCTTAAATTTTTTTCTGATTTCTTTTATTCTTTCTCTTATTGTCGTTTCTGCGTCCCCCATGCCGTCAAATCCAAAAAGTTTTTCGTATATTTCATCTTTTGTAAATACACGATTAGGATTACGCATTAGTAAAGAACATATTTCATATTCTGTTGAAGTCATATTTATTTCCGCTTCATTCACATAGATTTTTCTAACTGTAAAATCACAAAAGATATTTCCAATATGAATCATATTACTTTTTGTTCTGTTTTCTCTACGTATATGAGCCATTATTCGATAGCGAAGCTCTTTAACAGAAAAAGGCTTCACAATGTAGTCATCGGCACCTATGGAAAAACCTTCTATTAAATCCTGCTCAAAACTTTTGGCAGTTAAAAATAACACAGGTATGTCGATTTCACGCCTTTTTTCTTTCAAAAAAGTAAATCCATCTAATTCTGGCATCATAACATCAAGTATCAATAAATCGTGTTTATTTATTTCTCGAATAGATACGCTGGACAATCCAGTATAAGTCGTTATGCTATGGTCGTATTCCAAAGCATTTTTTATAAGCTGAAGCAAAGATATATCATCATCTATTACTAATATTTTAGCCATACAAATTTCTCCTTTATCCCTTTGTTTGCCCCTCCCATTTTTTAAACCATAATACTATTCCAACAAAAAGAAGTACGAAGAACAATAATTGTATCATTAAATCTAATGGTAAATTTACACCTTGCACATTCAAAGTATTATTATCAAAATAAATACTTGTCGTTTTCATAGACCATGTCCACGGAATAAATCTCCATATTCTTTCTTCAATCATAGGTAATGAACTAATATAAGCAACAAATATCGTTCCAAAAATACCGAAGCCTATCGAAGCACCCATATTGAAATAAAAACTACTCCACAGTTGAAAAGGTACAAGGAAAAGAGAACCTACCATAAAAATAAGTGCTGTTTTCAAAAATAGAAGAGCCGTAAAATTGTCTGGGTGATAAACACTCCAAATACCAATATATAATAATATCATAGAAAAAAACACAAAGTAAGCTAATAAACTTAATAAATATAAAGATTTAAAAAAGAAATTTTGCCCTCTATGAATACTTTTTCTTATTACTTGATAATTACCAGCTTCTTGTTCTTGTTCTCCCATAATGCCAGCTAAAATTCCCACCAACAGAGGTACAGTTATAGATGAAATGTTTATCCAATAATACAAACTATTAGAAATAATTTCGTCTTTATTACTCGTTCTACAAATAAACAAAATACAAATAGTTACTATAAGCGATAATGCGAAAGGAATTATGTTTAACATAGTTCGCTTGCTCTTTATATGCTCTACACGTAAGGCTTTCATAAAATACATTTTAATTTCCCTCTCTTTGCGAAAAAATGAATGATGTTACCAACGTAAATATTGCAAGACATATAAGCGCTAATAGTATAGCTACTGTAATTGTATGTGTGTTTAATAACTCACTTGTATTTTCTAAAACAATTCCATTTGGGTGAAGTTTGGTAATAGGTACAACACCTCTTACACCATAACTGTATGGATTAAATATCCAGTAATTCTCTGGTGCCATGATAGGTGCTGAAATAAAACCAAAAAAGCCTATTCCCAATGCTCCCACAGTTTTAAAGTTATGCGTACAAAACAAAGCAATGGGAATAATAGGTAAAGATGTTATCCATGTTATACCGCCCATTTCCAACACAGAGATTATCGTATTCAGCTCAAGATGATTAAGTAATGCTAAAATACAAACAAAAATAGTCAATAGAGCAGTGGTCATAAATGAATAAAATGCCAAAGCAAATATTTTTGCTACCCAAACCCTTTTCGTTGAACGTGCTTCTACATAAATCGAACGATAGGTATTATTTTTCTTTTCTGTATATTCTGTTAATATACACAACAATGAAATTCCTAATGTATTGAATGATATTGTCCACATATTGAAAATCATCTTTGTATAATGTTCCCATGAATTTTCTAAAGTATCAGGTGCTAAATTTGCAACTATCAGCAGCAAGATAGAGAATATTACGGCTCCTATAAAAAGAGTTGGTCTAAGCAATGTTCGCTTCGATTTTAATAATTCTGAACGAAACAATCTATACATAAGAATATTCCTCCTCTCTAGTAACATTCATAAAGATATTTTCTAAATTGTCATTGTTATTCACTTTTCCCTCATATTTTAATTTTCCATTTATGATAATTCCTACATAAGATGCTATGTGTTGAATTTCTGCAAGATTATGACTAGAAACTAAAACTGTAATCCCACTTTCATTTAACCTTTTTATTAAATCTCTTAATTCTTGAATACCAATAGGGTCTAATCCATTTGTTGGTTCGTCTAGAATAACTAGACTGGGATTTCCTAAAAGAGCTATTGCAATTCCTAAACGCTGTTTCATACCGAGAGAAAAATTTGAGACTTTTTTCTTTCCGGTTTTATCCATTTTTAACAATGTCAGAACACGTTTTACTTCATTTTCTGATACTCCTAACATACAAGCATGAATTTTCATATTTTCTCTCGCAGTTAAATTTCCATAAATTGCAGGATTTTCAATTAAAACACCTATTTTATTTAAAGTATCTTTTGACCATTTCTTTCCATCAAAAATAATTTCTCCACTACTAGCCTTTAACAGTCCACAAAGCAGCTTCATAGTCGTACTTTTACCCGCTCCATTTGGACCTAACAAACCATAAGTTTCTCCTTTTGGCACTTTCAAAGAAATTCCTTTTATAATGTTTTCATCTTTAATCTTTTTTGTTAATCCTCTTGTTTCTAAAATATAATCCATACTTTTTCCACCTTTCCATATTTTAAAATTTCTTAGTTATTTCTAAGCATCTATAATATAAAACACATTTATAATTAAATTGTAACTGAAAAAAATAAGGCTTACGTACATAAAAATCACGCAAGCCTTTTGCTATGAACTTTTCTCATTATTTGGTTTAGTGTAACTGTCTCACTAATATTTTTTAGAAATGTAGTATTTAAACAGTTTACAAAATTTAATAATTTTTCTTCAAGTTAAGTTTTACCTTATCCCACAATCTTCCAGTTACTATCCTTATGAAGTATCAATCCATATTGTGAAATCTGTTCTGCTCTTGTCAGGTTGTCTAAATATTTCACGGATACGTTCACTTTGATATTCTCGCCGTCTTTTATAAATACCGGATTGATTAACCCTGCAAACTGATATTCTCGCTGCACCGGTTCCATCACTTTTTCTTCCACATAATAGGCAAGTTCTTTCTCGGTTGCAGTTGGATATAACTTGAAGAATGTTTCTAAAAATGCGGTAGCGTCGCTAACTGTATCAGCGTCCACCTGACTGTCATTTTCTACTGGCTTTGGTTCATAGTCTGATGTTTCCATCATAGGCGCTAGGGTAGGGTTTTGTACGATAATCATATTTCCCTTTGTATCCACATGAACCGTAACCATATAGGAAGAACGCACACTTCTTGTCTGGTCGCCCTCTTTAATATTCTGAATAACTTCATACAGCACCTCATATTCATCATTGCCGGACTGCTCCACACTCCAGATCAACACATCACTGACAATCGAAGATGTTGGTATATCCGTTCTGATGGTATCTGTATTTAACACCTGTAATTCTTCTGTCAGATACCCATTGATAGAAGCGGTTCGCTTCTCCAATGTTTCTTTGCTGTTATCCCATGTGTAATAAGCCTTACAAAAATTCTTCACGAAATTTTCTATCCCATTGGTATCATTCAATCGAAGTTCTACCGTCTCTTTTTCATGGACCGTGTGCATGTCAATGGCAGTAAAATTCTTATACACTCCAAAACTGACACTGACAATCAATACCGCCCACAAAGCAATCACAGTTTTTTTATGCGTACCCGCTTTTAAGGTTTTAATCTTTTTTTCTTTTGTTTCATTTTCTGTCTGTTTCTTTTTCTTCCATCTCATTTGAAAATCCTCACTTTCTATTGTTTTACACGTCCGGCGCCAATCAAATGTTGCTGCCAGTAACTACTTGTCAAATCGGTATATCCAATCCCGGAACTTCCGGCATGATACATCTGTGTCGGCGAAACATAGATACCGACATGGGTTACATAACTTCCTGCGTTATAGGTACTATGAAAAAACACCAAATCGCCCGGTTTTGCCTGTGTAATCGGGATATGTTGTGTTGCGTCATATTGTGCCTGTGCTGTTCTCGGTAAAGAAATACCAGCCTTTCCAAAACACCATTGCGTCAGTCCGCTGCAATCAAAGGAAGTTGTTGGGGAAGAACCGCCAAATACATACTCCCAACCGTTATGCTTCAACGCTTCATTCATAATCGCCTGTACCGTTTCATCATCAAACTGCGTAACATAAAGATACTGATTGACAAGTTCTACATAAAATTGATTGCCATAACTGTATCTCCAGCCACCGTTCTTTTTTACGGCAATCGGGTTCGTATAAGTCACTTTCTTTCCGCTGGATTTTTCTTTTGCGAAGTTTTCCGCCAGATTGTATGTATGCTTTTTCCCATTGCCCGCAACATACCCCACATAGCCACCACCGAAGTTATAGGACTGTATCGCTACATTGATGTCATTTACTCCTTGTTCTTTACAGGAAGAAAGCAGAGACGCAAAATACTTGCACCCCTGCTTGATTGAACTTTCTGTATCTAAGGAATTAGGCGGTAACCCAAGACTTTCTGAACTTTGCATAACATCTTCTGCCGTACCGCCGCTTTCCACCTGTGTGATAGCCAATAAAATATTGACATACTCGGAGATACCATATTCTTTGGCATACTTTTCCACCATAGGCTGATGTTTCAACACTTCTGCCGACAAATTCATACCCGTAATACCGGAAGAATAGTTGCCGCCACTATCATCATTATCCGCGCTCACAAGTACACCGAAGAACAAGGTAACCGCAAGGAGAAAGGGAAACAGACTTCCCAATAGTAACACCTGTTTTAATCTCATTTTTTCTTCTGTCCTTTCTTTGATACGACCTTACGGTTTGTTGTCTTATGCACCTGCGATTTTTGCACTGCCTGTACCGATTGTGATTTTATACTGCGCCTATTTGCACCATCATTTTGATGGTTCTTCTCATAAGAGGAAAGCGGTCTTGCTTTGTCAATATGTTCCACATTCACTTTCTGCTGTCTTTTTATAATCGGTGTATTTGATTTTTCGCTTGTTACCGGTCGTTTGACTTCCTGTACTTTTGACCTGTTCTCTGACAGATTTTCTTTCGGAACAGCAGCTGGTCTTTCATGTGTCTTATGTATTCCAGACTGCTCCTGCATTTTTTGTAATGCCATACGTTTATCTGCGATGGTTTGTCTATGTTGTTGGCGTTTTTCCTCACGACCGGATTGTCTTTGTTCTCGTTCCTGCACGATCCCACGCTTAAAATCCGATACACTTTGTTTTGCCTGCTGCGTTGCGGAATGAACCGCATAAGACGCCTGTATTGGCATATCCTTGATGTTTTCACGAACGGCGCCGGCTTTCTCTTTCATTTTGTTTTTCGTATCCATAACTGCGCCTACCATAGTGCCGGCCTTTTTCGGAACGTCTTTGAAAGTGCCTTTGGAAACATTATTGCGGGAACGCTGTTCACTTGCCTGTGTATTTTGCTTTCCTGCCATACTTCTAGCCATAGCCCCTGTACCTGCCGCAACTCCTAAAGAGGCTGCCCGTGTTATTTGGCGTTCCATTCGTCTTGCCCTATGGCGCATAAACATATACGGTCTATGGAAGATACGACGTGCAACGCCCTGACTGTCGTTGGCATTTAGGCTAAACATATTCATCAGATCGCCCAGCTTCATATAAATTCCCGCAAAACAGACGATCTGTAAGAATGCAATCATAAAAAACGGATAGTCTGTTGAAATGTTATAAAACATACTGGAAATACTGAACGCTACCGTTACGATAAGCGTAATTCCAGCCCTTGTCATAATCGTATTGAACACACGCACGATTGCCTGTTTTGTCATGCTTTCATATCCCGGTATCATGGAAAGCAGGAAACTGATAGGCAGAAACATGGCAAAGATAATGAAAAGTATCTGACTGAAAATCATAATACCCGTAAGCAAGAACACAAATATCGTTATCCCTAAATTGAAAAACAATAGAAAAAACACCATGCCTAAACGATTGATGACCTGCGGTATCGTAAGGTTGGTGTTGTCATTATCTTCAATTTCTGTTTTCACGATTTCTTCTCTTGTTTTTCCATCTTCATCATCAGGACTTACAGATACCAGCGACTCCACACGCTCTGCACCGATTTCTTCCTTGTTGGAATTTCCAAACTGTAACAGCAGCCACGGCTGTTCCACCTGAATAGAAAACAGGCTGTCACGTATCAAATCTACGCTGTCTTTCCCCTCACTGTCCGAGTTTGGAAGCATGATTTTTGTTCCTAAATCAAGGGCTGCGGTACTCACATCACTGGAAAACTCATTGACCTTTTTGATATAGTCCGGTGCATAAGCAATAAAAGACGCGGATAATAGAAACACCACAACAAAGTTGATAACAGCATGAATTGCCTTGCTCGTTTCTCTTTTTATCAGTCCAGTATAAGCAACATAAATTCCCACGACCAAGATAATCAGTAAAAGAAATCCCACATAAAATCCCGTTGAAGAAAAACCGTTTGCTGTTACACCGGCAAGGGTCTGTATGCTTTTTCCGATACTGTCTGCCATATCATTGATGAAGTCTAGTTTATAGGCTTCTTGTACTACATAGCCTGTGGCATTACTTAAATAAAGGCTGATTGTCCAAATGAAATTTGTAATACAATAAAGTCCATACTGCACACTTTTTCCAATCCCATCAAGCCAGTTCCACGGCAGCCACCCCCATGAATTATCCACATAAAAATCTAATGTATAGTTCTGTAACGGATATTTGGAGTAGAGATTTTCTGCACTGACCGTATCATCAACCAATCCCGCTGCCTGTGCCACCGTTCCAAGTAAAGAGAGCAGTATCAACGTAATTCCAATCACAAGAAGCGTCATTTTAATAAAACGCAACACTTTTTGTTTTGTCATATATCGTTTGATAGATTTGATATTCTTTTTTGTTATCTTTGAAATTTTCCCTCTTTCATTCATCACACCACCTCATCTCTGATAACCGGAGGTCTTGTATCAAACGCATGGAGTAATTCTTCAAAAACAGGGTGTATCTGTACCACACCCACACGGCCATATAAATCCTGCAATAAGCATTGTCCGTTTTCCAAATCACGCAAGCGTTTCTGATTGTTCTCGTCCTCTTTATCAATTCCGAAAAATTCTAAGGTCTGTTTTATCTCGCCCAAGTCGGTGCTGCGAAAGGCAAATTTTAAGCCGATATTATTTTTCAGACTTTCTTTCGATACATCATAAGCAGACTGGGTAACGAAATAGACACCTGACTGCATGGCTCGTCCGGCGCGCACCAACTTGTTAGAAAGTGTTTCTCCCTGTGCAACATTGAGGAAAGCCCATGCTTCGTCCAAATCCACAATCTTAAAGATAGAACGGTCGCTGTGAATAAAATCTAAGGCAAAAGTAGAAATCACAATCAACATTGCTACCGACAACAATTCAATGGTCGTGTATTCCTCAAAAGAAGTATCTTTATCCGGCAGCACCAAATCCGCCACCTGAATGATATTGAGCTGATTATCCAAACTGATCGCATTTTCTACTGAACCGTCCGAGAATAACAGTTGTGCAAAATCATAATCTACAAAACTTTCGATATGGTCTGCGATATTATTTGCGATAACCGTTTCTTCTTTTCTCAATTCTTTTATTACATTCAAAAGTCCTCTGTGCTCACTATCTTTCACATTTTTGATTGCACGAATCAGCACCGGAAACTTTTCTCCGTCACGGGTAGAAATACCGGTTAAAAAGGTCAGTATTTCTTTTGCAAGGGTAGCCCCGTCCTCAACATTCTTCATAATCACGAATGGGTCAAGAAGCCCTGCATTTTCTTTATCACTTGTCAGATTGACAATATTGATTTCATGGGCGATTTCCGGCAACGTCTGTTTCCAATTTCCTCTCTCGGATTTTGGGTCTAAGATAACCGCCTGTCCGCCAAATAGCACAGAGTAATACACAAGCAGATTGTTACAGAAAGATTTTCCTCCGCCAAGACTTCCGATAAAAGCAGAAGCAAGCGCATTTGTAACCGTACCTTTCACTCCTTGACTGGCAAGTGAGGGTTGGAGATACACATTTCTTCCCGTATCTACGGAATAGCCAATATAAATACCTGTGTTTTCTCCTAACTGCTGTGTAGCACCAAAGCCAAGCCCCGCCAAGAAATCACTTTTCACATATTGCACATAATCATTGATGTATCGCTTACTTGCCGGTAAAAATTCAGAGTGAAGCCCAAGCATATCCCCGGCAGGACGTACCAGTTTTACACTCAAATCATCGTAAAAATCTTTTACTTCATCAGCACGCCTTTTTAACTCGTCCAGATCATCAGCGCAGACTCGCACCACATAAGACAGTTTATACATGCTTTCTTTAGTTTGGTCTAAATCTGTTTCTAGTTCGTCCACACTGTCTAATGCGTCCACCACATTAGAACTTGTTTCACTGCCGGACTGAAAGGCATGATTATCCAAATCTTTCAGTTCCTTTTTCTTATTTCTTACGGTTGATAGTGCCTTTCTGTTTTCCACGATTTCCACCGTCATGGAAGTATCCACAGGAAAGGTAAATTGCTGCTGCTGATAGTAGAAGATTTCACTTGATGGAAAATCCAATTCCCCAACGATCGCATGGACCGTAAAATAAGTAACATAGGTTTCGCTGTCCTCATGTTCCAGCCTTAAATATCGCTGATTTTCTTCAATCAGACAGCTTGTCGGTCGTATCAGGTCATAGGTTTTTATCAACGTTTCTTTTTTCAATTTCTTCTTTGGCAAAGGGTAGTCATATTCTTCATAGACAATCCCATCTCTGCCATACAGATGTTCCATCAAATATCCAAAATCACTGACTTCCAAACGACGCACCTTAAAGCGCCTTGAGATTTTATTTTCCAACAGTTTTTCCATCTTCATATAACGGTTGATTTCATCGTTTGGCATGGAAACAAAATCATTCATCAGCGTATGGTTCACTTCATAGAGAAACTCTTGAAACGTCAGCCATGCCGACTTCTTGATATTTTTGAGATTGAGCGTTTCATCAGGCACCATCAGCTTAAATCCAAGAAAGAAACGGTAATCAACCTGAGTATCGCCAATCATAGAGATAAGCGCGTCGGTCTGTTCATCAATCTTGTGTATCGCCACATCACGAAGTTTTCCGCTGACTAACTTTTTGGACTGTTCCTGTATGTTTTTAATAGAACTTTCCGTTGCAATCTGAAGCGCATGGATTTTACCCTCACGGGACTGTGCAATCAGTTGCCGAAAATTGTCATGCACAATAAATTTTTCTTCAGGCGATAAGAAAGAATAGTTATACGGTATCAATTCATAATAGGCGAATACCTCATTGTCCTTATTCCACACAAGGTTGTTATCAATATATTTAATCGGGAACATACGTCACACTCCTTACTGTCGTAATCGTTTCATGAATTTTTTCAGTACGCAGTTTTACGGCTTTTCCTGCATACGTTACTTTTGGTCGAAAATAAAAACATATCTGCGATTTTAGAAAACTGTATGGTTTCTTACCGTCAAAAGTCTTTTGGCTCATAAACCAAGTAAGCGCCACCGGAATACCAAAGTATTTGAGGAAAGCACCCTCAATCATGGAAAGTGGCGGTATATCCGCAAATACAATCACGATAAATTCCGTAATCACAAACCATGTAATCTGTGTAAAGGTAACAGGAAACGGCAGGTTAAAATCATTGATGGCATACAGCACCTTTTCCACGTTCCATATTCCTGTATAACTCTTGATTTTTTTCAAGTTCTTTCAACTCCTTTCTCTTAAATAAGAAAAGGACAGCCATATTTCAGACTGTCCGTATCCGTTCTTGTTTTAATCAGGTATCTCGCACATACCGCGACTTGTGGCAATGAAGTGTCCGACTATATCTAGGTTGCGCCCATAGGCTTCATAATCAACATACGGCTGCAATCGTTCCGGAATATCCCCGAGCACATTTAATTCATCAATGTAGTAGTAAGCAACGTCCGTCATGGTTTCACAGTCCGGGTAAAAATAAACCTCGTCCTTATGTTCTGCCACTTCTTCCAAAGAGCCGTAATGACCGACAAACTCGTCCAGACATTCCACAATGTACTCCGGCAAATCTTCCATCATTTCATACATTTGGTTCAGTTCCGAGATAGAAACATATTCCCCGATTTCCATAGGGAAGTTGTCAGTATCATGGATTGCATATTCTTCGTAATGGTCATTTAAGCCAATCTTTTCTTTCACATCTTCCTCATCAATGGGAAAAGAGAACCAAGCGCCGACTAAATATCCCTCATTGTATTTTCCAAGATTTGCGATATATACCTGCATATCATCAGTCATACATACCACCTCATTTCTACGGCAACTGATAGATACCGTGCTCTGTTTTTAGAAAGCGTCCGTTTTCTTCCAAATACTGAGCAAACTTTTCTAAATCCATATAATGTATGGCTTCTTCTGTAACGGAATTGTATTCTATCATTTTTCGCCTTGCCACCTCGATCATGCTGACTGCTCCCTCATAAAAATGGATTGCATTGTGATAAGCGTGTAGCAAGTCCAAACTCGGCAATCGTTCCAACAACAGCTCACAATCTAACTGCATAAAATGAGGAAGCGTAAGAAAGGTATAGAATAAATCATTCAGACGCCATATCGTTGTATTTTCTTTAATATCTGTCTTGAATGGTACATCGGTTTCAATAATGCGATACTCATCATTTTCCACATCAACACCCAATTTTTCGAATACATCTTCTTCATCAATCGGTAAGGTAAACCACGCTTTTTTCACTTCTTTATCAGGAAGTGCGCTTTCCATACATACACGTAATTCTTTCATACTCGTTTTTCACGTCCTTTCTGCTGCTTGATAACAGCCTGTAAAGTTTCATAGGATAGTCCAAACACATAGTTGGAAAAATCTTCTAACTGCTTTTTGTCATACTGGGAAAGATTTTGTTTTTTCAGTTCTTTCCAAACAATTCTCTTGTGAGAGGGCAGGTCGGAGATATACTCACAGCCTGTTTTCACTTGCATATCCTTAAAAATATCGCTCATATCATCACTCCGATCTTAATTTTAGGCATAGAAAAAGCAGCCGACCTAAAAGACCAACTGCTTTTCGTATATAAATATATCACATTTACTAGAGAAAATTATTCACAGTATTTTTCATACTGACATTGTTCTGTTACCTGATTTCCTAAAAGTGTGATTGCTTTTTTAGGACAATGGCTAATGCAACGATAGCACATCGTACATTGATTGCCGGCAACAGCCTTTCCATTTTGAATAGAAATATTTTTCATAGGGCACAAGGAAACACATAAATTACAACCAATACAATCTTGATTGATTTTTAACTTATCCGTGTATCCTGTTGTTTTATTGTAAAACCACAATCTTTGCCCAAATAACCCTATTAGATGGGAGAAGAAAGAAATACCATCTTTGGTATATTGCCCTTGTTTTATTTTTTCTGCAACAAGTTCTATTTTTTTATCAGCCTGCTTTACTATTTCTCTGTTTTCTTCAAGTGTCTTTTTCAGTAGTTTACTATCACATACAGAGTCTGGCATTTTTATATGAAGTCCGCCTAAAATGGAAGCACCATTCTTTTTTAATAGTCTAGCAGCACACCCGGCACCATCTCCACTAAAAGCACCCATTGTTGCCACACAAAATATTTTCTTATCTTTCCACAAAGAACTATTTTGTTTTATAAAATCTCTTACCATATAAGGTGCATTTGAATATTGTGTCGGGTATCCCAAAATAATAGTGTCGTTTTTCTTTATTTCATCAATAAGATTAGGCGTTTCTAACGGAAATACTTTTGCAGAATTATCTATCAATCCCACTAATTTTTCAATGCAATGTTTTGTATTTCCTGTCCCACTTAAGTATATTCCAATCATGTTTCCACTTCCTAAAGTTTTATTTTGACATATCCATATTATACCATTCACATATTACATCAACAATAACTTTCTATGCTCCTATAATCTTATTAAACAGTTCCAAAAGCACATCTTTCACACCGCCGGCGTTGAATACCAATCCGACTGCAATTAAGGCAACAACCAAGAAACCGATCAGTTTGGAAAATTCTCTCTTAAATCCCAAATAGATACCGATAACTACGATTGCCATAAGCACTAAAGATTGTGCATTGCTTAAAAACCATTGATACAAATTTTGTCCGAAATTCATTTACTGTTCCTCGCTTTCTTTCATTTCTTCCATCATATTGTCAGCGTCCTTGCCGACTTGTAACATACACATCAGGACTACACCGATACCCATTCCAACGGATACCAGCAATAAATCCTTAAAAAACACCCACATCTTCCTCATTCCTTTCTTCATCACTCAAAACGATTTCTTCTATCGTTGTTGTCTGCTGACGGATAATCTGCTCATGCTTTTCTGTCAGTTTTGTGTACTGGCGTATTTCTTTTAAGTAATTGACACCTGTTTTCTTTGCGATTTCTTCCAACATAAGAAGTGTCGGGTCAACCTGTCTTGAAATCCAGCGCAATGTTTTCCCTAATGTGTACGGCTCCGGTTTTGTTGTCAATTTCAAAGGCGGTCTGCCTTCGCCGATAAACCAAGCCCATTTTTCATTGAGTTTCCACTCGCTAACAGGTTTATTTTCTTCTTTATCTACAAATCGCACATAGCGGTTGATGATAGAAAATGCCGTTCTTTCTGCGTCATAATAGGTCAACAAATCACGCACCGCATAATAGGCTCGCTCATTTTTTAATCGTATCTCGAAACGATTTTTCACAGGCGCTTCTTCTAACGGAACACCCGCCTTGATGTACTGCTCATAATTCTTTTCATAAATACAGAAGTAAACTTCACTTTTCATAGAGCCGATATACATGGTCGTTCCCATTTCTTTGTGGTTGCGTTCTCGCTGATGGGAAATCTCGCCGGAAGCATAAAAGCGAAAGTGTCGAAATACTGAAATACATTCATCATTTTTACACTTTTCAATCAGTTCCGGTATATTGAGTATTCCGGTTCTGTCATTGATTGCTAAATCCAAACGCTTCATAATGCCACCCTCAACCAAGCAGTCCATCAGAAAATCATACCAACTCCGCTCCTGTGCAAGCAGATAACTTTCCATCTGCCGACAGCCTTTGCCTTTCAGTTCCAACAGAACACCTTTTTCTTCATCATCAGAAGTATAAACAAAGACATCTCCGATATAGTATTGTTCCGTGTAACTGAAATACGCCCAATCCTCATGCAGCATATACTGGATATTCAGTCTTAAAACATCTTTGATGATATGCTTTATATCCATTGTTGGAAATCGAATACGCACATAATCAAACAAGAGAAACAAAGGTTCATCAGGATTGAATTTTTCTAACGCTACCAACAGTTTTTCTTTCATTTCTAAAGTAAGCGACACCTTACCACTTTCGATACGGTTCAAATGTTCACGGCTGATACCTGCCATAACCGCAAGCCGTAACTGTGTAACACCATATAAGGCTCGCTTTTCCTTAAATGCTTCTATCCACTCTTTATCATTCAGTTATTATCACTCCCATCTTTTTCAAATGTGATATTTTACAGGCATTATCACTTTGCCTTGAAACAAGCAAAAGTCCACTGTTTATCAGTCTTTTAGGACTTTTTTGGACTGTTTCCTGTTTTTTTGTGCCCCTCTGTTAGATACCGAGGGGCAATAACGGTGGCGCAGGGCAAGCCCTGCACCACAACACGCCGGTCTGGCGCGGTCTTGTACGCGCTGCTGACCGCGACCGGCTTTGGTGCTGTACTTTCTTCTTGTATTCTTTTCGTTATTCCACCACATTGTCATTATCCTTTCCTTGTTCTTCAAACTGTTCTTGCCTTTGGCTGGCAAGCCTGCCGATCTCTTTTAGAAAATCGTGTCCTTTTGGTACAAATGGCGTATAAAATTCGCTGATAACACTTGTGCCTACATCACAATAGCCGCGCCCTTTGATACGCTTTTGAAAGAATTTCTTCTTCACATCAGAGCCGAAAAGCATACCATAACCAAGTTCGCTCATACGCCCTAAACCAACACGAAAATTAAAGTTATCGCGTATTCCATCTGTAAAATACTTTGCGTCCGGTCTTTGACATGCCACAATGAGAAAATATCCGGCCTGTCTGCCAAGCATAACGATCTTCTTTAACTGACTTAATAAGTTCATGCTTTCCTTTGCGCCTAACATTTCAAAAAATGCCACATATTCATCAAAGATTAAAAAGTGAGGTGCAAGTCCTAAATACGCATAGTTTTCGCCCGTTTTATAGTTGGGGTGTTGTTTCATTTCTTCACTGCGTGAAACCATACCCTCATAAAAGGAATTAACGCAAGCAATCATATCTTCCTTTGTATGATAGACATTTTTCATAACGGTTCCCAAGTCCGCAAGGTCGGCATTCTTTGGGTCTAAGATAAAAAGCACTGCATTTGTCTGTAACAGCGTTTCTATGATGGTAAGAAGAAAATAGGTTTTTCCGCCACCGGTACCACCGGCAATCAGGGCGTGGGGCAGTGCGTCATACTCCCAAATAAGATTTTTCATCAATTTTAGTCCGCCATGCTCCGCCTTGACTTCCTCAATGGAAATGCGGTTTGCGACCATATCATAAAGCAGGGTATATTCGATATATCCGTCATGCAGCACCTTATCTGTCATTTCACAATACAGCCCACTTTCCAGCTTATCTTCCAGATTGAGAAGCTGCTCCTGATACTTTCCCATAGAGATTTCACATTGGATATGCAGCAGCCCATCTTTCATCTGATAATAGATTTTAGGAAACCAGACAATCTTTTCTTTGGAAGAACTCGGTAAATCTGTGAAAAATCCGTTTTGTTTTGTCTGTTCTGCTTCATACCATTTATTCTCCAGTATCATGCGCGCTAGTTTTTGACGATGTACCATCTTTTTGAAACTGTCATAACAAAACCGAACATAGAGAAAAGCGACCAATGCACAAACACCAGCCGCTATCAATATAGTTATGAAGTTATAAGAAGAAAGGGAAAACTCCATCTTTGAAAGATTGAAATTCTCCCAATCTGTATGAACGATCTGTTTTAGGTTCAGCAACACCACGATACACAGAAACAGCAGTATCAAAGCACTCATACAAAAGCGATAGACTAAATGCTGATCGCTTGCACGGATACGATTTCCTTTATATTTGAATAAAGCCATGCTGACTCCTTATCTGCCTATTTTTTAGGCGCCGGATTGTTTGGTGCTTGTCCTTTATTCTTTAATACAAGGTCGTCGCACTTAATGTACCAGTCAATATCCGCACCGCGATAGGTTGCATTTGCGACCGTATCAGCCACAGGGTTAATCAGTTCAACCTCAGCGTTATAATCAAACTCCCTCAATGGAACGCTTGCCGGCACAGATACCTGTATCATGCGCCCTTGTTCGCGACATTTCAGATCATAGGTTCTTTCCTTGATTTCCTCACTGACACTTCCGTCCTCATTTTGCACATGCACCTCGCGACGCAAGGCAGAAAACTTCAACTGTCCAAATGTTTTTTCCTTATCAATTACAATTCCGTTTGCTAATCTCATACGCTAAAATCCTCCTTTATTTGCTTTCCACCGGTAACATATCATCAGCCAGTAAGATATAGTTTGTAAATCCGCGTCCATTGATGTTATAGCCATCTGCGGTAATGCGTGGGTTAATGAGTTTCACTTTCTGTTCCGGCTGAAAATTCTTTTCTCCAGCCTTTGCCGGAAGTGTTACTACAATATCATCGGCACGCTGCACATCAGAGTACAAATTATAACTACAGCTGACAACTGCCATTCTGTCATTGATTCTTTGCTGACGGACTTCATTTTCGCCTGCGAATTCTAAATTTCCAAATGTCTGCGCCATGTTCGGCACTACAAATTTTAATTCCATATAATTTTACCTCTTTTCTTTCTATGTTTTCTATTTTTCTTGATAAAGCATGGGGACACTACATTTCCCCATACCCCTTAGTGTACTGTTTTTTGTCATCACTTTTTTTCAAAAAATGGCGACAAAGAAACAGTTTCATTATTTACCTGTATCAATCATTCAATATACCGGCGGTGCCCTTGATTTTGCTTTCATTTCATCAATCCTCATTTTCCTTTAAGACTTCTGCAATCCCTGCCATGATATGTTCTGCACAGGGAACGGCAATCGCATTTCCTAACGCCCGCCATCTTGCATAGTCGCTGTTGATAATTCCTGTATTGCCGTACTTTGTCCAATCGTCCGGTAAGCCCATGAGCCTTTCACTTTCAATCGGCGTCAGATAACGGATAAATCCCTCTTTTTCTTCTCCCTCATACCAAAAGGAAAACACGCCCGGACCACCGGCTAGTAAGGTGGGAAAAGGGTCATTTGACCGTCCAAAACTTCTGACGAACCCCTGCGTGTCCTGATATTTTGCGCTCCCTCTGGTTCTTCTTTCCTCAAAGGGACATAGGACTGGTATTTTCCCCCTTGCTTGATTAACAGATATTCGATTTCTTTCGCCGGAGGACAGCCAGCTCTTTCGGCTAGAGTTAGTAGGTGCGTGCAGTTCGTGGGGTTTAAATAAAATTTCTGCGGCACGCTGTCCTCTAAAATCCGCCACGACGAAGATACGCTTTCTTCTTTGAGAGAGGGTGGGTTCTCCCCAATACTGGGCGTCCAAGAGCCGCCAGCACACATCAACTTTACCCCCTCGAACCATTCCGGCGTTTGCCCATCTTCCAGAAGCAGGCATTGGAATTTCGGTATCTGCGAACGACTCCAGCACGGCTCTAAAATCCAACCGGTTGTTTGAAGAAAACGCTCCTCTAACGTTTTCCCAAACAGCGATAACTGGATATTTGCCATCAGTCGCACACCTCATTTCCTGTATGATACGGATTGCATGATGAAACAGACCTGACTTTGCACCGGCCAAGCCCTCACGCGCTCCGATCGTTGATAAATTCTGACAGGGCGAACCAAACGTGATGATATGCACAGGCGGTATCTTCGCACCGTCAAGTTTTGTAATATCCCCCAAATGCTGCATTTGAGGGAAGTGTTTCTTTGTGATAGAAATAGGGACTTTCTCAATCTCACTTGCCCATAAGGGAACAATGCCATAGTTGGAGGCTGCCAAAGGAAATACACCAATCCCATCAAACAAACTCCCTAATGTAATTGCCATAATTTAGTCCTCTTTCTTACGATACTTTTTCCAAAGATATGTACCGCCAAGCATACCGGCAGAAGTAAGCAACATCACAACAAACGCCATCACATTTGTGTTATCTCCGGTTTTCGGACTGTCTGTTGGGTATGTCGGTTTCTCTGGTGTTTTTGGTTCTTCCGGCTTTTCCGGCACCTCTGGAATTTCCTTGATGGTAACCGTCTGTCCATCGTCCTCAATATCCTTGTGTTCCGCTACTTTTTTAGGTTCGTCAGGATTTGACAAGTCATACAATTCTTCAAAAGTTACAAGTTGTTTCCCACCAAGAGTAGACGCGTCAAATGTAAATGCAATTTCTACTGTCATGTTTTCCTTATCTGCGATAAAGGTATAGTCTTTTTCTACACGCTTTCCATCAATGATAAGTTCTGCATTTTCTTCTTTTACCATCTGCCAGCCCTTTAACTGATATTTTGTACCGACTTCCAAGCCCTCTAAAGTAACCGTATCAATAATAGTCACTTCTTTATCTGCCTGAATTTCCTTGTTACCGTCTAGATCAGCAGCCGTTGTATGAATATTGATAATACGCTCTGTAATGAAAACAGTTTGCCCGTCATCATTGATGTCCTTATGTTCAGCAACCTTGACCGGTTCTTTTGGATTGCTTAAATCATACAATTCTTCAAAGGTAACAAGGTTCTTGCCACCTAAAGCAGACGCATTGAATGTATAGGCAATTTCCACTTTCATTTCTTCATCATCAGCAATAAAGGTATAATCGTTTTCAACACGTTTTCCATCAATCACAAGTTCCGCATTTTCTTCTTTTACCATCTGCCAGCCTTTTAACTGATACTTTGTACCTTTCACAAGACCATCTAATTTCACGGTATCTACAATCGTAATTTCTTTACCGGCAAGAATAGTCTTTTCGCCGTCTTTACCTGCTGCACTTGTTTGGATAGTGATTTCTTTTTCGTATTCATCAGTAAGTGTGCCTAAATCAATCACATGGTTATTTCTTGATACGACAATCTCAAATGGAGGAATAAGTTTGAAGCCTTTGTTGCTTTCACATCTTAATTCTTCAATGATGTAAGTATCGTAAGGAAGCGCGCCTTTGCTGTCGTCCGGTTCCGAAGTTCCAAACCACACACCATTTTCACTTGTCTGTCCTTTGTTGGTATTGTGCTTATGGCTCGCCCAATCTGATGAAGTAGAAAACTGTCCGTTATCATCAGTTACAACAACATGACTTTCGCCTGTGGTCTTACTTGTAATTTTGAACGGAACATCAGCCAAGCGTTTATGTGTACCTGCATCAATCTTGACACCCTCAATATCGCCGCGCTTGATTTGATTGTAGATAGAATGGTCTTTATCTGTTAAATCCACAATTTTACCGTTTTCTGTAATTTCAAATTCAATCTCTTTTGCACCATCAGTCAAATATCCCTCTGGTGATTTCTGTTCAAAAATCTTATATTTTCCATAAGGAAGTAGGTTATCCGAAGTCATGGCAACACCGGAAATATCTGTATGAATGGTTTTTACAACATCATTTTTCTTGTGTAACTTGCCCTCAACCAATACCGCATTATCATTTAAGGAAATGATGTCAAAGGCAGTATCTTTTAATGTGGCACTTCCTTGTGGTTTGATGTCGCCTGTTTCTAAATCTCGTTTTTGAATTTTTACACCACCGCGAATGACTTTATCCGATACAGAAAACTGGTTCGCACCTGTCAATACGGCAAGGTCGCCGTCCTCTGTAATCTGTGTAAGATAGACACCTTTTATCTGTTCTTCACTACCATTTGCCTGCATATAAGCACCCTCTAATAAATATCCTGTTGGACTTTTCACTTCCTCAACAGTCAGTGTTCCAAGAGGAAGAACAGCCTTTCCATTCTGCATATAGAACGCGTCGTCGGATACTTTGTATGCGTCCGCTAATTTTGTGATGTAATGAACATTTCCTTGCATATCTTTTTCTTCAACCGTTCTTGTTGTCCAAGTGCGTGTTGGCTCTGATGGAAGATTATCTTTTGCATAGAAACCGTCATAATATTTCCACTCAAACTCTGCGCCTGCTAAAGAAGCCGTTCCCTGTGGATTGTCTTTTTGTGTTTCCATATCAATCTTGAAAAGTTCAATCAAGGTATCCGTTACTTTTGGTATATCTGATACTTTCAAAGTCACTGTCTTTCCAGTTTCAACCTTTAAGGAATATACAGTTTTATCCACTTTATATCCTACTGGTGCAGAAAGTTCCTTGATATAGACAGTTCCAGCCTTTACCTCTACAACATCTGTATTTCCGTTTTCATCAGTCGTAAGGGTGGCAAGTTGTTTTTGGCACTCTTTATCAGCAAAGACACCATAAGTCGCACCGGCAAGAGAATAGTTGGCGTTGCCATCGGTAATACCGGTATTACTGGAAACTTTTTGAAGTTTTGCATTTCCAACATTCAACTTCGCCCAAAACTGTCCAAGTTCCTGACCCTCGCCGGAATAAATATATCCACCACATTCATAGCGCCCTTTATTTTCTTTCACAAAGGCTTTGGCTCCGGCAAACACTTCCTCTTGTGTAGCCTTTGGAATTTCACTATATGCCGCACGCACGTTGTCGCACTGCCAACCCAAATGCACACTCAATCTCTGCCAAACAACAACCTGTTCTAATAGATAGACTTGTTTGTAATTTAATTCCTTATGTGTTTCTGCATACTGTTTCACATATTCAATAGATAAAGCCACATCAGAAATTTTGTCTGCACTCATACGCGTACTTGCGTCTGCTCGTGTCTTGTAGCCATTTTTGAAAGCCGTGTTGATGTCGATACAATAGGCAGTTTCTCCCTCGACTTTCATATAGCCCTCATTAAATGTTGCTTTGATAGAACCGTCATTCATTACCTGTTCTATAATGCCGACACGCTCGGCACTTTCAGTCCAGTATTGTTTTTCTGCTGCATGAGCCGTTGTTGCCGGCAAGGTAGTGATTACCGTTGCCAATGCGAGAAATCCCGTGCAAACTCGTTTTAATATGTTCTTCATTCTTAAATGCTCCTTTCATTTTGGGTAAAAAAATAGACGCTCAATTTTGAACGTCCTACATTGAAAAGGGATACTTTTTTAATAAGTACCCCTCAAATTTAGTATTTAATTGTTTGTGTTCCCACACTCTATATCAACAACTACTGAAACATTGATATAGTTCTTTATCTCTTTATTTCTGATTTTATCGCCCTCGCTCGTAAAGACGATATGCTTGAAAAAGTGCCTAAAATTAAGGATTTCTACATAGTTCTTCGTTGTAGCAACACACAAGTCTCCACATGAAAAGTATGGGGAAATAAATCCACACCTAAAACCTCTTTCCCTTCATATCCCAGTTTTTTAAACAGCTTTAAATCTCGAATCTGCGTCTGTGGATTACAGGATATATACAAGATTTTTTTAGGTTTTACGCCTACAGCGCTTCGAATAAAACACTCATCACTTCCACTTCTAGGTGGGTCCATAATAACAACATCCAGCTTTTCCTTCTGCTGTGCCATTTTCTGCATAAAGCTACCTGCATCATCACAAATAAAACGGATATTCTTAACATGATTTCGATACGCATTATCTTTTGCATCCTTAATCGAATCTTTATTGATTTCTACCCCCATTACTTCTTTTACAAAACCAGCCGCATACATACCAATCGTACCAATCCCACAATACGCATCTAGAATTTTTTCATTCCCTTTTAACTGTAATTTTTCAATTGCCTTTTTATACAACACTTCTGTCTGTGCATGATTAATTTGATAAAAAGACTTCGCCGAAATACGGAAGGTCAATCCACATAATGTATCTTCGATATAACCTTTTCCATATAATACACGTTCCTCATTTCCCAGTACAATACTTGTTTTTCTAGTATTGATATTTTGAACAATAGTTGTGATTTGTGGATGTGCTTTTACTAAAGCATTTACAAAGTTACGTCTTGCAGGAAATTGTACGCTATTAACAACAAGAACTACCATAATTTGCTTACTTACTTCACCATAACGCAAAATAACATGACGCAATAAACCTCTTCTGCTATCTTCATCATAAGGTTCAATTCGCATCTGTTCCATCAATTTCACAATCGTTTGTACAATTTCATCACATTCTTTTGGGTGCAGCAAACAATTTTGATAAGGAATGATCGTATGCGAAAATTCTTCATAAAATCCAGCACGAATCTTTTTTCTTTTATCTCTTTGAAATCCAATGATCATCTTATTTCGATAATGATATGGATCTTCCATAGACAATAAACCCTCACATTTTAAAGACAGTTCTTTTGCCTGTTTACATAAATTTTGAAGGTATTCCAGCTTATATGTATGCTGTGCCTGCTCTTTCATATGTAAAAGCTGACAACTTCCACATCGATCATAAATACCACAGTTTACTTTTCCTCTATTTTCTGATGGTTTTATGATTTCTAACAATTCCCCTGCATATCCTTTCTGCAGTTTTTTCACGACACGTACACGTACTACTTCATTTAAAATTACATGACGTACAAATATACGATCTTTTCCACTATATAAAATCCCATTTCCAACTTCATCTAAGGATGCAATCTTTCCTTCTATAATCTGTTTGATTTTTACCATTCTTACTCCTCTTTCAATCGTTTTCTTATCCTGTCACATGTAACATCTACATCTTCCATTATCATACCATGAAAGCCTAAAGCTTTCGCCGCATCAACATTCTCTTTTCGATCATCTAAAAATAAACTTTCACTTGCATTGATACCATATACACTTAACAATTCTTCATAAATTTTTTTATCCGGTTTATTACTCTTTATTCGATAAGAATACATTCCACCGTCCACATCAAAAAAGTAAGGATATTCCCTTTTTAAATACAGATAACTATCTTCACTTATATTTGATAAAAGAAATATTTTATACCCTTTTTCCTTCAATACTTCTATCAATTTTTTCATTGGCATAATGGGTTTCATAAATTCTTTCCAATGCGTAAGAATATATAAAATCGCATCCTTATCTTTAGGATAAGTATCTAATAAATTCTTTTCTACTTCTTCTTTTGTAAGAATTCCCTGATCATATAACGCCCACTCTTTACTACCAAATACATATGTACAAAGTGTTTCTGTCTTTTCTTTAAATACAGGATAAAAATACTCTACAGGATGAAAGCTAACCAGTACATTTCCTATATCAAAAATTACATTACGTATCATTCTCTACATCACCGCTTCCCATTATACTATAAAAATAAACATTACTTCCTATTTTTACCTAGAATCTTTACTGCTTCTTCATAACAGTCCAATGTAAATACATCCGGACATACAACACAATGTTCAGGAAAAGCTTTCCTTAAATCTAGATCATCTATAACCACATATTTCTCTATTTCTTTATGGTGCTGCAAGTAATCTTCTATTTGTGTTTCTTTTAAAAAATCAGCTGTATCCTTCGTTAAACCAATTACATAAGAATCTAAATCATAAATCTTAAACAAGAGTTTCATATCCTCTAAACTACGTAAATACTTCCATGATGAAGAGATTACAATTTTTGCGTCTGTTTCTTCAACTAAACGTTTTACATAAGAAACTGCCTGCTTATTCCACCCCTCATATACAAGCTGTAATTCTAATGCATTTGCCTGTTTAAAGATACGATCTTTTCTGATAAGCTTCTTTTTAATTTTTTCAGGTTTCTTTGTAAGAAATTTTCTATCATGATAAGGATACAGCACACCATCAACATCTAAGAAAATGATTTTCATAAACAATCCCTTCTTTCAAACTTATTATAACAAATGAAAAAACCTTGTTCATAGATTTCTCTACAAACAAGGTCATATTTTTTATTTTGCAGCTTTTACCATGAAATCACAGATCTTTCTTGAAAATTCTACCGGATTTTCAATTGGGAAACCTTCAATCAGCAATGCCTGATTATATAGTAATTCCGCATATTCTTTAATTCCATCTTTATCATTTTCATAGACATTTTGTAAAGCTTCAAAAATTGGATGATTTGGATTGATTTCCAAAATACGAGTCGCTTTCATACCATAAGGATTTCCTTCTGGCATTGCACTTAATACTTTCTCCATTTCAAAAGACATTCCTTCATCACTTGATAAACATACAGGATCATCTACCAGACGAGAACTGATTTTTACTTCTTTTACTTGTTCTCCTAAAGCCTCTTTCAAATCTTTTAACAGATCTTTATTTTCTTCTGCTTTCTTTTCTTTTTCTTTCTTTTCTTCTTCACTATCTAAATCTAAATCCCCTTGAGAAATATTTTTAAAGTTTTTCTCTTTATAGTTCATTAGTGTCTGTAATACAAATTCATCCACATTATCTGTTAAATATAAGATTTCATAACCTTTGTCTTTTACTTTTTTAACGATTGGAAGTTCATCCATCATCTCTACTTTATCTCCACTGACAAAGTAAATATCTTTTTGACCTTCTTCCATTCGATTTACATATTCATCAAGAGTAACCAGTTTTCTTTCTTTGCTGGAGTAGAACAACAATAAATCTTGAAGAAGTTCTTTATGCGCACCAAATTCATTATATATACCAAATTTGATTTGTACTCCAAAATTGTTCCAGAATTTTTCATATTCTTCACGATCATTTTTCAACATCAACAACAATTCGGATTTAATTTTCTTTTCAATACGGTTTGCGATAACTTTTAGCTGACGATCATGCTGCAGCATTTCACGAGAAATATTTAAGGATAAATCTTGTGAATCTACAAGTCCTTTTACAAAACGGAAATGTTCAGGAAGAAGTTCTTCCGCATTATCCATAATGAAGACTCCACGACTATACAGCTGTAAACCTTTCTTATAATCCTGAGAATAATAATTAAATGGCGTTTTTGATGGAATATAGAGAAGTGTTGTAAAAGAAACAGCTCCTTCTACACTTGTGTGAATGACTTTTTGTGGATCTGTATAATCATTGAATTTATTCTTATAAAATTCATTATATTCTTCTTTTGTAATTTCAGATTTGCTGCGTTTCCATAATGGGACCATAGAATTCAAGGTCTTTAATTCTTTCACCGTTTCATATTTTGGTTCTTCATCTTCTTTTGCATCTTCATTTTCAATACGACGCTGTTCTTCCACCATCATCTGAATTGGATAGCGAATATAATCAGAATATTTGTGAACTAAACGTTCAATTTCATACTGCTGCAAATATTCATCATAGTTTTCTTCATCCCCGTTATCCTTTAGATATAAGGTAATTTCTGTACCACATGAATCCTTGCTTGTTTCTTCAATTGTATAACCATCAATGGCATCACTTGTCCAAATATATGCTGTTTCTTCTCCATACTTCTTAGAAACAACTTCAACTTTTTTCGCTACCATGAAAGCAGAATAGAATCCAACACCAAACTGTCCAATGATATCATCTGCTTCTTCTTTCTTTTCCTTTTCTTCTAATTCTTTTTTAAATGCTAAAGAACCACTTTTCGCAATCGTACCAAGATTTTCTTCCAGTTCTTCTTTATTCATACCAAGACCATTATCACGAATTGTTAGTGTTCTTGCATCTTTATTCACTTCTAAATATACTTTGAAATCCTCGCGATTTACATCACTTAAATTTTCACTAAGAGCTTTGTAATACAACTTATCGATTGCATCACTTGCATTGGAAATTAATTCTCTTAAAAAGATTTCTTTATGTGTATAAATAGAATTAATCATCAAATCTAATAATCTTTTTGATTCTGCTTTAAATTGTTTTTTACTAGCCATCATCCTACCTCCTGTTAGCACTCTATATCTAAGTCTGCTAACAGTATAGTACAATCTTTTAGCACTGTCAACAGCTAAGTGCCAATTTTTTAAAAACTTGGAAACAAACGTATAAACATATCACAACCTTTATAAAGTTTTCATATATATCAAAAACAAAATATGCTATGATAAAAACAACATTAAAATACTTGCAAAGGAGGAGATTTATAATGGAACTTATCATCAATCATCTGCAGAAAAGTTTCGAAAACAAAGAAGTCTTAAAAGATATAAGCTATACCTTTTCCAAAGGAAAAATCTATGGACTATTGGGAAGAAATGGAGCAGGTAAAACTACTTTATTTAACTGTTTAAATCAAGATATCACAATTGATAAAGGAACCTTTACTCTAATGGAAGAGAAAGAGCATCCTCTGCAGATGGAGGATATTGGATATGTGTTATCAACACCTGCTGTACCTGAATTTTTAACCGCAAGAGAATTTCTTAAATTTTTTATTGAAATCAATGAACATCAAATAGAAAATTTAAAAACAATTGATGAATACTTTGATTATATGAATATAGAAGTGGAAGACCGCGATCGTTTATTAAAAGATTTTTCACATGGAATGAAAAATAAAATGCAGATGCTAATCAACATCATCGCAAAACCAAAAGTTTTATTACTAGATGAACCTTTAACCAGTTTAGATGTTGTTGTCGCAGAGGAAATGAAAAACATTTTAAAGGAACTAAAAAAAGACCATATTCTGATCTTATCTACACATATTATGGAGCTGGCATTAGATTTATGTGATGAAATCGTTATTTTAAATCATGGAGTCCTACAGGAAGTAAAACAGGATACTTTAGAAGAAGATGCGTTTAAAGAAAAGATTTTAGAAGCATTAAGGGAAGAAGAACATGTTTAAGATATTTTATATTTCTTTTCGTTTAAAGATTTCTTATCGTGTAAATACCATACTTTACTCTTTAAAGCAGCTTCCATTCATCAAAAAATTGCTTCCTGCTTCTTTATATGCCAGTAAAACATTAAAGCGATTTGCTTTGCTTCTTGCGATACTCATGGAAATCATATCCATCCCTTTATTTAAAGGACTGTATCTGTTTGTTATGATTTTATTACCTATTTTGTTAACAAACACATCAGCAAATCTTATTCCACAGGCTTTTCTGCATATTCTATTATTTTTAACAATCGCAGGAAGCCTCTCTAACAACACGATATTTTCTCCAAGTAAAGACAAATACTATGCCATTATTCAAATGCGTATGAATGCCAGAAACTTTACCCTTGTCAATTATGTATACGAAATGGCAAAGATATTTGCTGGTATGGCTCTTTGCCTAATTCCTCTTTGTGTTATTTTTCATTTGCCTTATATTTTCATCATCTGGATTCCTGTTATGGTTATCGCATGGAAAACTGTCTTTGGTGCATGGTCCTTGCGACAATATGAAACCAAACATATCCTGCGTAATGAAAGCAGTCCTGTAAAATATGTATGGTTTACAATTGCAGCTACTTATTTACTCGCCTATGCAGGTATCTTTATAAAACAATATCTTCCTTTATTCCTTAGTTATCTATTAGGAACTTTTATGATGATTCTTGGTATTTTTGCCTATGCATATATGCGAAAATTTCCTTTGTATCGCGCTATGTATCAGCAGCTTCTTTCACAAAGCACTTCTGCAATCAATGTTTCTATGCAAAATATTACAAATGATGCATATCGAAAAAACATCAGTAATGATACAGGTATTAGCAGTGATAAAAAAGGATATGCCTACTTCCATGACTTATTTATCAAACGCCATCAAAAACTATTATGGTACAGTGCAAAGAAAACAGCTGTCATTACGTTTGTGATTTTTGTTATCGCATGTGCTGCATTGATCACAATACCGCAAGCAAAAGAACCAATCAATCATTTACTTCTGGTATTTCTTCCCTATTTTGTTTTCATTATTTATTCTTGTCATTCAGGCAAATCCGTTGTACAGGCAATGTTTCGAAACTGTGATCACAGTATGTTGACATATTCTTTTTATCGAAGACCCGATGTTATTTTGTCCCTGTTTCGCTTACGTTTATTTGATGTCATTCGTATTAATCTGCTGCCTGCTTCTATCATTGCGATTGGATTACCAATCTTACTTTATATTAGTGGAGGAACTTCCAATCCATTGACCTACCTTGTCATTTTCATTTGTATCATCGCAACCAGTACATTTTTCTCTATTCATTTTTTAACTTGTTACTACCTGCTTCAGCCATATAATGAAGCTACAGAAACCAAAAGCAGTTTATACAGTATCGTTATGTCATTAACATATCTAATCTGTTTCGGCTTTATATATTTAAAAATGGATACATTTATTTTTGGAACAATCATGATAATCTTCTGTATTTTATATACAATTGTTTCCATGACTCTTGTTTATCGAATGGCTTATAAAACATTTAAACTTAGAAGATAATAGAAAAAATGCTGTGTCAAAAAAACATAGCATTTTAATTTTCACCTAATAGCATATTCTTCCTTATGTATAAAATTTAAAGCATTGTTAAAATAAGCAATACATTCTTCTGGATGATTCACCACATAGTAAAGTGTTTCCATACCATACACATCATAAATAGTTCCCCATATTTCATTACCAAATGTATAATAACGTGATTGTTTTAATTTAGGTATCTCCAAATACTCTTGCCCTTCAATAAAGCAATTCAGCCAATAAGAACTAATTCGCTTATTTACTTCTTGTAAAGTATTTATTTTTCCATGTCTTATTTTATATATATCGCTTTTAAATTCTCTCCATGTATTATCAAATTCTTTATTAAGATATTGAATAGAAAATTCATCTAAACCAACATTCTCTTTCCTATCTAAGAATCGTTTTTTAGAAAGGAAACCCTGCACATTATTCGTAAATTTTATCGCAAGTCCTTCACTGGCAAACGATTGTACAAAATAACCCTCTAGATGTTTGTCTTCTTTTCTTATATTTTTCTTAAATACAAGATGATGGAGCTCATGTGCCAGTAAATATGAAAAATGAGGATATTCTTTATTTTTTATAAGCTGTAAAATATCAAAATGAATACAGTTTCTATATGGATAACCAAAAGACTGTCCAATTCCGCAGGTGAAAAGAAGCTTACTATCAACAAGAGAAAATGAACTTGGAAAGCTTTGTTTAACTAACAAGATTGCTTTATCTATATCCTCTTTTGAAAGTTTATCAAAGAAAGATTGAATTTGTTTTTCATAATTGTCTATATGCATAAATATGTCTAACCAAAAAGAATGGTGATTACGCAAATCAAAATTTTCTATTTCCTCTTCTTGTAAAGTTTCAAAATTCATAAAATAAATTATAAATGCCGATTCTGAAACTCTTTGACCATATCGTCTAAATTCAAAACGATAGTCAGGATGTCTCAATACATTTTCAATATCTCTCATTTTTAAATTTCCATCTTTTTTCTTTCTTAATAATTGTAAGATACAGGAAATTGATGAATAGCTTATACATATTTTCATTTTCTATCACCTTCTTCCTACATTGACAAAAGGCACGAGTTTTCGTGCCTTTAAACTTTCTATTTTCCATATTTAATAGATGCCTGTGCAGCCGCAAGTCTTGCAATCGGTACACGATATGGACTGCAAGATACATACGTTAATCCCATGCGATGACAGAATTCAATACTGCTTGGATCTCCACCATGCTCTCCACAAATTCCAAGTTTGATATCTGGGCGAGTTTGTCTTCCTCCAGATACTGCCATCTCAATTAGCTTTCCAACCCCTTTTTGATCAACTCTGGCAAATGGATCTTGTTCAAAGATTTTCTTTTCATAATAATCTGCCAAAAAACCACCTGCATCATCACGAGAGAAACCAAAGGTCATCTGAGTTAAATCATTTGTACCAAAGCTAAAGAATTCCGCTTCTTCCGCAATTTCATCTGCCAACAAAGCAGCACGTGGAATTTCGATCATCGTTCCCACATGGTATTTCATTTCCACATGTTCTCTTTCTAATATTTCATCAGCTGTGCGTACAACAACATCCTTTACATATTTTAATTCATTCTTATCACCAACAAGAGGAATCATAATTTCCGGTTCAATCTTCCAATCCGGATGTCTTCGATTTACATTAATCGCTGCTTCGATGACTGCAGTTGTCTGCATTTCCGCAATTTCTGGATAAGAAATAGCCAAACGACATCCACGATGTCCCATCATAGGATTAAATTCATGAAGGCTCATAATTACACTGCGTAAGCTTTCTAAATCAATTTTCATATCTTTCGCAAGCTGTGCAATGTCATAAGAACTTGTTGGCAAGAATTCATGTAAAGGTGGATCTAAATAACGAATCGTTACCGGCATACCTTGCATTGCCTCATAAATGCCTTCAAAATCTCCTCTTTGCATAGGAAGAAGTTTTGCTAGTGCCTTTCTTCTTTGTATTTCTGTTTTTGATACGATCATTTCACGTACAGCTTTAATACGATCTCCTTCAAAGAACATATGTTCTGTACGAACAAGTCCAATACCTTCAGCACCAAATTTTACTGCCTGTGCTGCATCTTTTGGTGTATCTGCATTTGTACGTACTTTTAATCTGCGTGTTTCATCTGCCCATGTCATAAAACGTTCAAAATCACCAGAAATTTCTGCAGGAACCGTTTTAATTGGTTCTCCATATACATTACCGCTAGAGCCATCCAATGAAATATAATCCCCTTTATGATATTGTTTTCCACCAACTTCAAAATATTCCTCTTCTTCATTGATGTGAATATCTCCACATCCAGATACACAGCATGCCCCCATTCCACGTGCAACTACAGCTGCATGAGAAGTCATTCCTCCACGTACGGTCAAAATTCCTTCGGATACATGCATACCTTCAATATCTTCTGGAGAAGTTTCCAAACGTACCAATACTACCTTATGTCCTAAAGCTGCTTCCGCAATTGCCTGTTCTGCAGTAAATACAATCTGTCCACAAGCTGCACCAGGAGATGCCGGCAATGCATTTGCGATTGGTTTTGCACCTTTTAATGCTTCTGCATCAAACTGTGGATGAAGCAAAGCATCTAGCTGCTTCGGTTCTACCATCATTAACGCTTCTTCTTTTGTGACCATACCTTCATCTACCATATCGCAGGCTATTTTTAATGCTGCAACTGCTGTACGTTTTCCATTTCTTGTCTGCAGCATATACAATTTTCCTTTTTCAATCGTAAATTCCATATCCTGCATATTTTTATAATGCGCTTCCAAAGCTTTACTAATTTCACTAAATTTCTGATATGCCTGTGGTGATACTTCTTTTAGCTGATCAATGGTTTGCGGTGTACGAATACCAGCTACTACATCTTCTCCCTGTGCATTCATCAAAAATTCTCCATACAGCTTATTTTCTCCTGTACTTGGATTTCGTGTAAAGGCAACACCTGTTCCACAATCATTTCCCATATTTCCAAATACCATCATCTGTACATTCACTGCTGTTCCCCAGCTGGATGGAATATCATTCATCTTTCGATAGAAAATAGCACGCTGATTGTTCCATGAACGGAATACTGCTTCTACAGCACGATATAACTGTTCTTTAGGATCGGATGGGAATTCTTCTTCCAAAGATTCTTCATAAAACTTTTTAAATCGTTTTACCATGAGTTTCATATCATCCGCATCAAGCTGTGTATCTTCTTTCACTCCTTTAACTGCTTTCATTTCATCAATGATTTCTTCGAATTTTGCTTTGTTTAACCCCATAACAACATCCGCAAACATTTGAATAAAGCGTCGATAAGAATCATAAGCAAAACGTGGATTATCTGTAAGCTTTGCGATTCCTTCCACTACTTCATCATTCATACCTAAATTTAAAATGGTATCCATCATTCCAGGCATAGACGCACGTGCTCCAGATCTTACAGATACCAACAAAGGATTTCTAGGGTCACCAAACTGTTTCCCAGCCAGTTCCTCCAATTTCATTAAATAATCAAAAATTTCTTTACGGATAGATTCATTAATTGTTTCCTTATCCGCATAATACTGGTTACATGCTTCGGTAGTAACCGTAAAGCCATAAGGCACAGGCATTCCTAAATTCATCATTTCAGCCAAATTTGCCCCTTTACCCCCAAGCAATTCACGCATATTTTCATTTCCTTCTGAAAACAAATAGACATATTTCTTCGTCATTTGAATACCTCCTTGTGAATTATGTAATCGTTTACATTTGCTATGAACACATTATAACAGATAATTATTTATTTTCCTAGTATTTCTATAAAACTTATAAATTTCACAAGTTATGTATATTCTTCAGTTCTTCTATAAGATAGTTATTTTAAAAGGACAAAAACAACTCCATTTCATTTTCTTTTTTCTTAAACCCCTTTTGCTCATAAAGACGCTTTCCCTCTTCACTATTATGAAGCCACAGCCTTTTTATACCATGTACTTTACAATATGCAATCATAATATCTAAGATTTGATTCGCAAAACCATGATTTCTATATAATTTATAAGTATATATGTTTAATACATAACCTTCTAATCCACTCAAATTCTCACTGTGTGGAATACGTGTAAAAAGACATAAAGAACCTAGCGCAACAAGTTTTTCATTTTGGTATATTCCCCAGCTTAGCAAATCTTTATTTATATGTGCCAAATAGTATTGCTTGGTTGCTGCTTTTAGTTCAAAAATATTGTTATCCTCATGAAGTTCATCTAATTCTTCAAATAACTGTATTCGTAAACTTAAAAAATCATTTACTGCTTTTTCATCTAGCTGTACGACACCACATTCTATCATATTCATAATGATCCTTTCTCACCATCTCATTATTCTTGTTTCCTTTGTTTTTATACCATATCATCTCATATTCTTTTTCCCCTGTCTGCTCATCTATATTCGCACATTTAATCTGAAAACCTTCCCTTTGATAAAAATGAATGGCTCTTTCATTTCTCTGATATACACTTAAATATAAAAACTCATTTCGCTCTTTTACAAAGTTCAGTAAATCTTTTCCAATTCCTTTTGACTGCACCTCCTTTGAAACAAAAATACCTTCGATATATTCTTTATTTAAACCTATAAATCCCTGTACTTCACAATCTTTCTCATAAACATAAATTTCTGCCTGTAAAAACATTTCTTTTACCTCATCAAAATGACCTTTCCAATAATCCTTTGGAATAAAAAAGTGTGCATCTATATTGGAAATAAGCCATATATTCGCTACTTTTTCTAAATCTTGTTCTTTAAATTCTCTAATCATGCTCGCTCCTCTACCTTTTTATCTCTAATCTAAACTTGCATTTATCTTTAATTTTCCACAAATATTATACAGTATAATTTTTTCTTTTAAAAAGGCTTTAGTAAAAGAAAAAGACCAATGAAAAAGTCGTTTTGCTTTCTCTTTGGTCTTATTGTGTTTATATTCTTTTATTTTACTTCATCATTTACTTGTCTATCTAACAAGGAGAAGGGTTCCATTTCTACCGTATATCCTTGTTCAAGAAGTCGTTTAACAAAAGAGTCTTTCCCTTGCACGATATCTTTTTTAAAATGATAACCTCTTCCAATAAATAAAGGAATCACACATAATTCTTTTTTTGTAAAACTGTACATTGTCTCTTTCATCCATACAGCTTCTGCACCATATTGTCTACAAAGTGATTGAAATTCAGGATTTTTTTCATGCATAACAAAGATACACAGCTTTGTAGAATGTTTCTTTACCAGTTCCTGTATCCATATTTTCCATTTCGAAGCAGAAATCCAAAAAGGAAGAATCTCTCCATAAACACGGCATTGATGATATACATTTTGATACCATGTTCCTTTATTGACAAACAATAAGTCAAAACAAAATTGTATTTCTTTTAAATGTTTCGCAAGAAATAAAATTTCATCCAGTGAAAAAAGATGCGGGTATTCTTCTTTACATTTTTCATAGATAGGCAAAGAGGAGAAACAAGCCTCTATGTGATCATCTTCTGTTTGAATGTGCTGGATAAAGCGGGGAAGTTCTTTTTCCAGCAACACAGAATCTTTGCTGCCATGCAGGATTTCTATACGAACTTTCTTTTTTTCCAGCATATGCGCAATGCTTACAAGTTTACTTTCCGGATAGAAACTAATAACAGGTCGCAATGCTTTATATGTTTCTTCGTTTACACCATTAGAAATAATTGATAACAGCGTGAATATTTTAATATATTTATTTTTTATATCATCTACTGCTTCCTGTACTATCTTTTTTCCAAGTGCCGGTGCTAAACCATGGGTATCTAGTGCTAGCGTAAAATTTTCCTGTACACTTTGCATCATGGAAGAAACACTGACATTTTCATCCCTTACAGCACTTCCACATAAAATCCCGTTCTTTTTACAATACATAACGATTTCATGATTGTATGTTTCATCATTTGTAGCTGCATATACAAGAAAGGCATCGTTTAAAAAAGTAAGGGATAATTCTTCTTCGAAACAGATTGCTTTGCTTTTTTTAATTTCCTCACAAATAGTGAAAGCTACTACATATACATTTGCACCACTCTCTAAAAACTGTTTACATTTTCGATAAGCAACGTTTCCTCCACCTACAAGTACAACTTTTTTATTTCGAAGATGAAGATTTACACATACACTCATGCATACAGCTCCTGGATACTTTCCTGAAAAGCCTGGATGGTTTTTTCAATATCTTCATCACTGTGACAAGTATTTAAAAACAATACCTCAAACTGTGAAGGACTCATCATGATTCCCTTATCCAGCATTTTTATAAATACCTTTGAAAATGCTTCTGTATCGCATGTACATACATCTTGATAATTTCTAATTTTTTGATTTGTAAAAAAGATTGTCATTAAAGATCCCATCTGTACCACCTGGGCATCTACCTTGTATTTGCGAAGAATCGCATCAAAGCCCTGCGCAAGTTTTTTTATTTTCTTTTCCAGTTCTACATATACTTCTGGATGTTGTTTTAAATATGTTAGCTGTGCCAATCCTACATGCATAGCTAACGGATTTCCACTTAATGTTCCTGCCTGATATACATTTCCACTCGGTGTTACACAATCCATTATTTCTTTTTTACCACCATAAGCACCTACTGGAAGTCCACCGCCAATGATTTTTCCAAAGCATGCCATATCACAGGACACTCCATAATAAGAAGATGCACCACCAAATCCAATTCGAAAACCGCTAATGACCTCATCAAAAATAAGAACAATTCCTTCTTCGTCACAAATCTTGCGTAAACTGCATAAAAAATCTTTATCTGCAAGTACAAGCCCCATGTTTGCCGCAATCGGCTCTAATATAATCGCCGCAACCTCTCCCTTATTCGCTTCCACACAGGCTTTTACAGAAGTTATATCATTGTATGTACATACCAAGGTATTTTTGGTAATATCCTTTGGTATGCCAGGACTTGTCGGCATTCCAAATGTTAAGGCTCCTGAACCAGATTTTACCAGCAATGCATCATTATGCCCATGATAACATCCTTCAAATTTTATGATTTTATTTCTTCCCGTATAGCCTCTGGCAACACGAAGCGCACTCATCGTTGCTTCTGTTCCAGAATTCACCATACGTACGCTTTCCATACATGGATAAGCTTCCAGCATAAGCTGTGCTACTTCACTTTCCACTGGGGTAGGCAAGCCAAAACTAAACCCTTTATCCATTGCCTCTAACAAAGCTTTTTTAGCAAGAGGATTTTGATGTCCTAAAATAAGCGGTCCCCAGGAACTGATATAATCAATGTATTCATTTCCATCCACATCAAAGATATGAGACCCTATTCCTTTTTCGATAAAAATTGGTTTTCTTCCTACATTTCCAAAAGATCGAACAGGGGAATTGACACCTCCAGGAATCAACCTGCAAGCTTTATCGAACATTTCTTCTGAACGCTTTGTATTCATAAGTCACCTCCATTTATAATTTCTTCGCAATTTCCAATGCAAAATACGTAATGATCAAATCAGCACCGGCTCTTTTTAAAGATAACAGTGTTTCATAAATAACTTCTTCTTTCATTAAACCATTTTTTACCGCAAGTTTTAACATACTATATTCTCCACTGACATTGTAAGCACAGATAGGATAATCAAAACGCTGACTTGCTTCCTTAATGACATCCATATAAGCAAGAGCTGGCTTTATCATGATAATATCTGCTCCTTCTTGAATATCTGCTTCTATTTCTCTTAAGGCTTCTTTCCCATTTCCATAGTCCATTTGATAAGATTTACGATCTCCAAATCCTGGCGCACTATGTGCAGCCTCACGAAATGGTCCATAATAATTGGATGCATATTTTGCAGAATATCCCATGATTGGCAAGTCATAATACCCATGCTCATCTAATGCATTTCTTAAAGAAGCGATATGTCCATCCATCATATCACTTGGGGCAATCATATCAATACCTGCCTCTGCATAGGATAATGCTATTTTATTTAAGTATTCTAAAGTGACATCATTTTGTACAACACCTTGTTCATTTAAAATACCGCAATGTCCATGATCCGTATATTCACACATGCATACATCGCCAATAAGATATAATTCTTCATCTAGTTCTTTTAGTTTTTTGATTCCTTCCTGAACAATGCCATGTTCATGATAAGCACTTGTTCCCATACAATCTTTATGCTGTGGAATTCCAAATAAAATAACAGCACGGATTCCTGCTTCCTTTAATTCCTTTACAACTTCCTCTAAAGCATCTAAACCATATTGATATACACCAGGCATACTGGAAACTTCCTGTTTACCAGAAAGTCCTTCCATTAGAAACAATGGATAAATAAGATCTTGGGCAGAAAGTGCATGTTCTCTCATTAAGCCGCGAATCACATGATTTTTTCTAAGTCTTCTTCCTCTATAAAACATCTTTTTGTTTCCTCCATACTTCTTCAATTTTTTCTATACAGCCATCAAAAGTAGAGTAAGGTGCTGTATAAATATTTGTTATCCCTGCCTCTTTCAAAGTTTTTGTAGTTGCTTCTCCAATCGAGATAATCACAGGCACTTCTTCCTGTTTTAATAATTTAGCACATGCCTTTACCGCAGAAGAACAAGTAAACACCAGCATATCATAGTCCTTTATACAGATATCTTCATCTACACTGCATACTTCATTTTCATATACGATAACATGATGCAAAGCACTGCCTTGAAGCAATACACTATATAAATGTTCACTATACATATTTCCACTTAAAAATAAAACGGAATCTTCTTTCTTAAGCTTTTGTTTCAAAAACAGCGAAAGTGCATCAGCACAAAATACTTCTGGTACTTCCACCTGTATCAAATGCTCCTCAAATATTTTCGCAGTAGCACTTCCCACACAGTAAATTTTCATATTTCCTAAAGCACGTATATCCTGCTTGTTTTCTTTCAAGCTTTGAAACAGTGCCCATGCACTATGTTTACTTGTACAAACCAAAACATTATAGTTTTTATAATCCAGTGCAGACAAACGTTTCGTAAAGTAATGAATTTGTCCTGTTGATAATTCTGTTACAGCTGCTCCTTTTTCTTTTAGTTTATATGTCATAGAGGATGTTGTATGTGGTCTTGGATATAAAATGCGACATCCATAAAGCATTTGTTTCTCTACAAAGGATAATTCTTCATGTAACGAAACAACATTTCCCACCACAATCAAAGCAGGAGAGTCCAAAGGAGTCATGATCAGTTTTTCTTTAATATCTTTTAATGTTCCATATACTGTTTTCTGTGATGTCCATGTCGCATGGGAAATAACCGCAATTGGTGTAAAAGCATCTTTCCCACAAGCAAGCAGACGATCTACAATTTCATTTAGTTTACTTAACCCCATCATAAATACACAGGTATCCTTACTTTTGGCAATCGATAAAAAATCGATATCTGCCAATGCATCTTTTTTATCGTGTGCACTTACCACATGAAAACCACCGGCAACTCCTCTGTGCGTAATCGGAATTCCTGCATAAGCAAGACCGGCAAGAGCAGAGGATACACCAGGAACTACTTCAAATGCTATCCCCTGTTTTTTAAGATAAAGAGCTTCTTCCCCACCTCTTCCAAATACATAAGGATCTCCTCCTTTTAACCGTACGACACAGGCATACTGATGCGCTTTTTTCACCAAAAGTTCATTGATTTCCTCTTGTTTCATCGCATGATTTCCAGCTTGTTTTCCAACATAGATAAGCTCACAATCCTCTTTCGCAAACAAAAGCATATCATTTTCCAATAAGCGATCATAAAGGATACAATCTGCTTTTTCCAGCAATGCTTTTCCCTTTAACGTCAAAAGATCACTTCTTCCTGGTCCCCCTCCAACCAGGTACACCTTTCCATGTTCTTTCATATTATGTACAGCCTGTTTTAACAATCCCTGTTTTTCTTGATGAGAGCCTTCTAAATGCAGTTGCTTAAGATTGGTTCCATCCTCATTGCCATATACGCAATGAAAAGAAATATGATCGTTTTTATCTTCAAGATAAGCACCAATCGGTACATGACAGCTTCCTTCCATGGCCTTTAAAAAACCTCTTTCCATTTCCCATCGAAGCATTGCCTTTTTATCACTTAACGCATTGATTTTTGAAATAAGTGCAGAATCCTTTTTTCGACATTCAATTGCTAAAATTCCCTGTCCACATGCTGGCACCATTTCTTCTGGTGAAAAGATATAAGAAATACGATCCTGTAATCCTAAACGTGAGAATCCAGCAGCTGCCATGATAATCCCATCCAGCTGTTCTATTTCCATTTTCTGTAGTCTTGTATCCACATTTCCACGAATTCCCACACACTGGATATCTGGACGAAGCTTTTGTAACTGAAAAGCTCTTCGCTTGCTTCCCGTTCCTATACATGCATTCTTTTTTAACTTTTCAAAAGAAGTCGCTTCTCTTAAAATCAGTGCATCTCTTGCATCTTCACATTCCCACGCATGACAAAAACAAAGCCCCTCAGGAATTTCACTGGGCATATCTTTTAAGCTATGTATCGCAAAATCAATACGTTTATCCAAAAGCTGCTGTTCAATCTCTTTTACAAACAAGCCCTTATCCTTCATCTTATCTAAAGCGATATCTTGTATACGATCGCCTTTTGTTTTAATAACCGCAATTTCAAAAGTATCCAAAGGATATGCTTTTTCCAATTTTTGTTTTACCCAGTTCGTCTGTGCAAGAGCCAGTTTTGATCCTCTTGTACCTATCACATATTTCATCCTGCATCCTCCATCTCAAACAGTTTTTCTACCATTTCTTTATATTGTTCCTGTTTATCCACTTCTATCTGCTTTAATGTTCGAATCGGCTCTTTCATTAATCGATACATAGAAGCATGCAATGTCTTATATAAAATATATTTTTCTCTTTTTGTTAGTTCCAGTTTTCTTTCCAGTAAATCATAGGTACTTTGTATAACTTCATCGCATCGTTCCTGTAAACCTGCAATCGTTTTATCCATAGGAACAGATGCCATCCATTTTTCACAGTCCTGTACACTTTGTATGATGTGATGTCTTGATGCCTCTGCCAGCTCTTCTCTTTTTTTAACATTTGCGCATGCAATTTCCTGTAAAGAATCAATGTCAAATAATGTAATGTCTGGATGATATTTTAACTGTTCATCGATATCTCTTGGAGATGCCAAATCAAGACAAAGAAGTGGCTTTCTTCTTGTTTTCAGTTTTTCTTTGCAAATAAGTACATGCGGACATGAAGTTGCACATATTAAAACATCACATTCCTCAAGTATTTCATATCGTTTATCAAAGGAAATAATTTGAATATCTTTAAATTTCTCTTGTAAACGCATCGCATTTTTTATAGAACGATTCACGTTATATACTTTAAGAGGATGATGTTCAAATACATACTGCATAGCTAAGGATGCCATATTTCCTGCACCGATTACCATGACTTTTTTTCCTTCAATACCACCATGTGCCATTAACTGTAAAATTCCAATATAGGCAATACTTAATGGATGCTCACTAATTTTAAAATCTCTATGTATTGCTTTTGCACAGCGAATTCCTTCTTGAAATAACTTATGCAACACCTTATTGCATTTTCCCTGTTCCTTAGCAAATTGAATACTTTCTGCCATTTGTCCTAATATTTGATCTTCTCCAACTACTAAAGACTGTAATCCTGCACATACCTCAAACATATACGTAAGGGCCTCTGTTTCCTGTTTATGAAAGATTTTAAGATTCTTATCTTTCATATGAAAAAAATCTAAATAAAGCTCCTTCATCTTACAAAGCTGTTCTTCTTTCTCATACAAAAAATAAATCTCACTTCGATTGCAGGTTGATACAATCGCACCATATAAGATTCCTATATTCTCCATACAAGCATACATTTCTAATTTTTTTGTATCAGAAAAAGATACCAGTTCTCTTTGTGCTATAGGTACATATTGAAAGTTCGTCCCTACAACTGCAAACTTCATAACATAGCCCCGCTTTCTAAACTTACCTTAAGCATTATACATCTTCTTCTATACAACATGCAAATAGAAATCCCCTTTGTAAACCATATCAAACAAAGGGGATCTTAATCTTTTCATTCTACTTTATTATGGCAAAACCTTTTCAGTGCTTAAATACAATGCATACCAGTCTTCACGACGCATTTCAACATCACAGGCAGTACATAAATCCTCTAAGTGTTTGATGGAAGTCGTACCTGCAATGGGCTGCATTTGTGCAGGATGACGCAAGATCCAGGCAACAGAAACAGCTGCTTTACTGATACCGTATGTTTTTGAAAGCTCTTCTAACTTCTGATTTAAAGATACATAATTTGGATGATCTAGGAAACATCCTTCTTCCCATGATGCCTGTACAATAGACCATGGCTGAATCGTAATATCATGAAGCTGACAATAATCTAAAAGCATGCCATCACGATCAATAGCTTCCTGATCCTTCATATTTACATGGAAACCACTATCGATCATACCAGAATGTACAACATTAAACTGCAGCTGATTAAACAACAATTTTCCTTTAAAATATTTCTGCAGTCTTTCGATTTGATAAGCATTCATATTCGATACGCCAAAATAGCGCACTTTACCAGAAGCCTGCAATTCATGAAATGCCTCTGCCACTTCTTTTGGATCCATCAAAGCATCTGGACGATGCAACAACAATACATCAATATAACCACATTGCAAACGCTCTAAGCTGTTTTCTACACTTTCTAAAATGTGTTCTTTACTAAAATCATAATATCCTTTACAAATACCACATTTTGTTTGAATGATCATCTTCTCTCTTAATTCTGGACGTTTCTTTAAAACTTCTCCAAAAAGTTCTTCACTTTTTCCACCGCCATAAATATCTGCATGATCAAAAAAGTTAATTCCAAGGGAAAGTGCTTTATCCACTAATGTTTCTAACGCATCTACCTGCATATCGGCAATTCTCATGCATCCAAGCGCAATTCTTGAAACTGTTAAATCAGTACCTTCAATTTGTTTGTATAACATTTTGTTTCCTCCTTGTATCATGTGATGATACACTATTAATATTTTTTGTTACCACTTACATTATAACAAATTCTTTCAATAAAAATAATATGAAACATACTTTGTAACAAATAGAATCTATTGTTACTTTTATACAAAAGATAAACGATTATTTTATACTCATTTGTATATTCTTCATAAACTCTTTATATGATTTCTTTATAATATCAGCTAGTAAACAAAAGGAGAATCCATTATGAATAAAAAAAAGATGTGTTTTATTTTGATAGGAACAGGAATTATCATAATGACTATAGCTAGTAGTGATATTACAAGTATACTTTCCAGCATACTTAATACGATATTTAATATGAAATTACCAGATGTCTTTTTTAATTCCTTTGTTTTTCGGGCAACTCTTATTGGTATAGGAGCTATTTTTACACTATCTGGTGGATTGTTTTATAGACACATGATGAAAAACAACAGCTTATAATATCAGGAAGTATAATGTTAGATTCTGTAATAGCCTATATAGGAGAAGTGTTCTTAGATGCTGTGATTGATAAATCACAAAGTATAAAAATTTCAAAGAAAAAAAGAATTATTTATACCATAATATTTTTATTAATAACTCTTTTTTATGTTGCCTTGTTTTTAATTATTACGCATATCGCAATCTTCAATTAGAATCTCGGCCGGTCTATATCAATCAAAATGTTTGTTGTTAGTTTTATTTTGATAGTAACATTTCTTGTTTATGGAAAAGAAATAATTACCAAAAGAAAAGAGCGAATAAAACACGAAGCAATAAAAGCATTCTTTTAAAAAGCTAACAGCTTTATTATATTTGAATTTAGACAAAAGTTTTTAATTGGATTTAATTAGTTTTCAAATGATGTTTATAACCTGGATGGTTAATACAATATTTCAAAATATCAAACTGAAAAGCAGTAAAATAATTAAATAAAGTTTGTATCTTACCTCCCTGTTTATTACTTAATTCTGGGATTTGACCTCTTCAGCTCTGTTTAAATCATGTTTATTTTTATACTCTCTCTATTAAAATCAAATGTAAGTACAAAGAACAAGTTGCGATGATTTCTATCATAATTTTTTCTTTACTTGCAGACATAGCTATTTTCCTTTTTTTGAAGGTATTAGTACTCCTTCATTTGAAAAGATAGATACAGAGGAAAATAAGAAACTGTATGAATTGCAGCAAAAACAACGTTACAATGAAAGGAAAATCCGGGAATGGAAACGTAGAAGAGATGTTAAAGAAGCAGCAGGACTAGATACTACAAAAGAAAAAGCTAAGGTTCGTGAATGGAATAAGAGAAATAAAGAGTTAATTTCTTCTGATCCTCGATTGAAGAGAAAAAGTAAATAAATCGGAAAAAAGGATGAATTTAAATGATAAAAATGTTACACTAACAAAAAAGAATGGTGAGAGTGATATAATGCCTGAATATTCAAGCTTTGGTAAATTTGATATAAATAAAGTGAAATTAGAATTTGGCAATATTCAGACTGATGAAGTTATTCTTATGGAGGAACGTGAAAGGCATATCATTGAAAGACATCCAAATGATTATGAGTCTTTTAAAAAATATGCTAAAGGTTGTATCGAAGAACCTGATATAATTATCAAAGACACTAAGCATGATGGTACTGTTTTTGTAATAAAGAAAGTTCCTGAAAGTAATTTAAATGTACTAATTAGGCTAGCGTTAGATTCAGATAAAATTGGCTACAAAAATTCAATAATTACTTCATACAGATTGAATAATCAAAAAATAACGAAATTAATTGCTAAACATAGGTTACTTTACAAAAAAGAATAAAGATTGTATAATGTGCATAGGATAAAGAGGGAATATCTGAAGTAGAGAATGTGCTGCTACGCACCGTAAGGTCAAAAGAAATGCAAGATTGGCACACTTGCCTGATATTCTTATCATCTGAACACCACTGATGAAGTGGTGTTTTCTTTTTACCAATTATGAAATGGAGAATGACAATATGGCAAAAGATGATTATTTCAGAATAGTATACATTATATTAAGATTTTTATATGAGAATATGAAAAAAGGCAAAGTAAATGTTACTTTGGATGAATTGATGGAAAACTGCAATATTCCAGATATTCCTAAAGAATATTTTGATGAAATATTATTAATCTTTTTAAAAAGAAACATAGAGATACCAAGCCTATTTCAAAGAGGATTAACAAATCTGACAATATCATTATCATCAAAAGAGTTCCTTATGATAAGCTTTCATTAAACATTGACAAAGATCTAATGTCTAAAGATGGGTATTATTGTTTTGATAATTTAACAATAGAGGAAAGCAATCAATTAAAGCTATTAATTCAAACTTCTATAAAAAATGGTGAATTAGCAAGTATTGGGAACGATTCCGTAACCGATGCATGTTGGTCCTTGAAAAAGGCATAGAATTTGAAATCGACGAGAAATAGAAAAGCGTAAAGATGGTCGAAAAAAAGGAGCCCACCACCTAAGAAAGATAATGAGCCCTTTAGACCCTCTCAACGAAATAGGGTATATGCCGCCCCTAAGTAATCTCGAAGATCAAATTCAGCTAACCCCAACTATTTTTGGAGCACCTTAGTTTTTTCCTAATAAACGGAACATATTTTTCTTATAAACTTCTACACCTGGCTGGTTAAATGGATTAATATCTAACAAATAACATGTCATTGCACAAGCTCTGAAGAAGAAATAGCACATATATCCAAAGCTTTCTGCACTCATATCGTCCATTGTAAGAATTAAATTTGGAACTCCACCAGTTACTTCGTGTGCTTCCAATGTTCCCTGACAAGCCATTTTATTTACCCAGTCAACAGATTTTCCAGCTAAATAATTCATGCCATCTGCATTTTCAGGATCACTTGGGAAAGTTAAATCTTTCATAGGTTTATCTACTAACAATAAAGTTTCATATAAAACTTTCTTACCTTCCTGAATAAATTGACCCAAAGAATGTAAATCTGTTGAGAAGTTTGCACTTGTAGGAAGATTTCCTTTTTCTTCTTTTCCTTCACTTTCTCCAAACAATTGTTTCCACCATTCCGCAACCATGGTCATCTGTGTTTCATAGCTAACAAGCATTTCCACATTTTTACCTTGATTTTCTAAAATTCTACGACATACGGCATATGCATAGGCATCATTTTTTGTTAAATCTGGATCTGCCATATCATCATATGCTTTTTTCAATCCATTCATGATCGCATCAATATCAATTCCAGCTACGGCAATTGGGAATAAACCAACTGGAGTAATCACAGAGAAACGTCCTCCAATATCATCAGGGATGACAAATGTTTCATACTCCTCTTTATCCGCAATCGCTTTTAAAGTTCCTCTTGCCTTGTCTGTTGTTGCGACAATACGTTTACAAGCTTCTTCTTTTCCATATTTTTCTTCCATGAACTGTTTCAAGAAACGAAATGCCAAAGAAGTTTCTGTTGTTGTTCCTGATTTAGAAATAACGTTAACACACACTTCTTTATCTTTAATATAATCCAATACCTGCGCAATATAAGAAGATGAGAATGTATTTCCTAAAAAGATCATTTCCACTTTATCTTTACTGTAAAGCCCATTGATCATTTCAATCGCAGCACGTGCTCCTAAATAAGAACCACCGATTCCACATACAACACATACTTCACATTTGTTTCGAATTTCTGCAGCTACTGTTTTAATTCTTTCAAATTCTTCTTTATCGTAATTGTTTGGCCATTCTACCCATCCAACAAAATCGTTTCCTTTTCCTGTTTTGTTCATCAATGCTTCATGATGAGCATTTACTTTATCCTGATAAGATAAGATGTCCTCTTTCAAAAACGCATGTTTTGTGTCTAATTTCATCATAATTTTAATCTCCTTGCTTTATGAAACAGCTTCATTGATCCACTCCGGTAGCTTTTCTGCCAAAGATGAAAATCCTATTTTCATTTCCGGAAGTTCTTGAATGATGCGGCTTTTTCCAAACGAACGCGGTTTCTTTTTTGCTACAGCTTTTAAAGATAAACGAAAGTGTGTATTGTCTTCATCCACATCCAGAATCTTAACGCGAACACGCTGATTAATTTTTACATAGGTATGTACATCACGTACAAAGCGCTCACTAATTTCTGAAATATGAATCAATCCGTTATGTTGACTGTCTAAATAAACAAAAGCCCCATAAGGTTTGATACCCGTAATAACACCTTCCACTATTTCTCCTACCATGTAGCGCATATGACCACCTCGCTTCATTCTTATTTATTATACCACGATATCCCTTATTAGAAAAAGACCATAGGACAAATTATCAAAAAAGATATATCTCTATTTCCATTTTCAATTTATAATAGAATTAGAAAAGGAGATGTCATTATGATAAAAAAGTATAAAGAAACATATCCTACTATTCATGATTCCTGCTTTGTTGCAGAAAATGCTGTTGTTATTGGAAAGACAACGATACAGGAAGGAAGCAGTGTATGGTATCACAGCGTCATTCGCGGTGATAGTGAAGAAATTTACATAGGAAAGGATACAAACATCCAAGACAACTGTACCTTACATACTGATTTACATCATAAGTTGTACATTGGAAATCGTGTAACGATTGGGCATCAGGCCATCGTACATGGGGCACATATAGAAGATGAAGTGTTGATTGGTATGGGAGCTATTATTTTAAATGGTGCACATATTGGAAAACACAGTATCATTGCGGCAGGTGCGCTTGTCCCTGAACATATGATAATTCCTGAAAACAGTGTTGTTATGGGATGTCCTGCAAAAATAAAAAAAGAAATCACACAAGAACAGATAGAAAGCATTTTACACAATGCGAAACACTATAAAGAGTTAGGACAGGAATACAAAGAAATGGAGGATACACAATGTTAGAACCAAAACAAGAATTTATTAATTTACGTGTAAACAAATGTAAAGAAGCATTAGAAAAGCAGCATATCAAAACATATATTACAGAAAACAAAGAAGAAGCCAATCAGCTGGTAAACAGTTTAATTGAAGATCACAGCCTTGTTTGTGATGGTGGTTCTATGAGTCTTCAGGAATGTGGCATTATTGAAACGTTACATCACCGTAACATAACCTTCCACTCTCACAGCGATCCTGCAATGAGCAAACAGGAAAGTGATGAAGAGGCACGAAAAGCTTTTTATGCAGATACGTTTCTTTGCAGTGCCAATGCGATTACCATGAAAGGAGAACTTATCAATGTTGATGGTCATGGAAATCGTGTGAGTGTGATGATATTTGGACCTAAACAAGTCATTATTGTTGCCGGATATAATAAAATCGTAGAAGATGAACAAAGTGCTATACAGCGGATACGTACGATTGCTGCTCCTGCAAACTGTATGCGTTTAAATAAAAAAACACCCTGTCGTTTTACAGGCAGCTGTACACAGTGTTATAGTGAAGATCGTATATGTTCCAGTTATGTAAAAATAAATTACGATAAAGAAGATCGTCTTCGTGTAATTTTAGTAAAAGAAAACTTAGGGTATTAAAAAAGGGCAATCGCCCTTTTTTAATCCTGTGCAAGTACAACTTCAACAATACCCTCTACTTCATCCATCAAAATCGCTTCAATACCATCTTTTAAAGTATCTCCAATAGACATACAGCCAACACATGCGCCAAGCATACGTACTTCTACGATTCCATCTTTAAAAGACACAAATTCAACATCTCCACCATCTCTTTGGATATAAGGGCGAATCTTTTCAATTACTTTTTTAATTTCTTCTTCTTTTGTCATCATATAAACCTCACTAACTGTAAAATAACGGATATAGAAGCAATGGCAAAATAGCCCCTAAAACTATACCGCCAATAACTTCTACATATTTATGTCCAAGTACACTTTTCAATCTTTCCTGATAAATAGGATCTGAAAATTTTAAGCCTTTCATTTCTTCCAAATCACTAATCAGCTGCTTTGTAAGCTGAATATTTTTTCCAGCATAATAGCGCACATTCGCTGCATCATATACAACAATAAAACTAAACACGCAGGTAATCGCAAACAAAGCAGAATCAAATCCTTCACTTAAGCCAATCGAAATACTTAATGCTGTTACTGTTGAACTATGAGAGCTGGGAAAACCGCCGCTTGCTATACATTGATGCACATCAAATTTCTGTGTTCGCATATACAAAACAATCGGCTTTAAAACCTGTGCTATTACATTTGCCAGCAAAGATACGACAAGCGGATATATGGAATGCATTTCATCACCTCATTTTCAACAATTTCTATACTAATAGTATAACACATATGTATACTTTCTAACAATCACACAAAAAGCAGAAAATCCAGATAAGAATTACTTTTTATCTGGATGATCTTTTTTATATTCTTTATATAAATCAGAATAGCTGCCGCAAGAACTGCAGCTATTAGAACTGCATCCTGAACAATCACTTTTCTTAGATCGTGTTGCCTTAAACGCAATCACCAATGCGATGATAATTACGATACTGACGATAATATCTGCAGGATTCATTTTATCACTTCCTAACTATAGTATATGAAAGTTTTATCCTTTTGTCATCCCAAAAGAAGTGTTCCCAGCTGATAAATCACAAATGCCGCAATATAAGCAATTCCAGTTTGATAACATGCTGTAAAGATTGCCTGTTTCAAAGAACCAAGTTCTCTTCTGGTAGCTGCAAATGCTGCCACACATGGCATATACAAAACTGTAAAACACAAAAATGCAAAAGCAGATACAGGGGTAAATATTTGTTGAAGCGCAGCACTTAGTCCTGCATCACTTGTTGTATTGGTTAATACCGATAACGTTGATACAACACTTTCTTTTGCGGTAATCCCCGTTACCAAGGCAGTCGATGCTCTCCAGTCATCAAAACCTAACGGTGCAAAAATATGCGCCAGCCCAGAACCAATGGTAGCCAGAATGCTTTGAGATGAATCGCTAACATAGTTAAATGACATATCAAAGCTTTGTAAGAACCAGATCAATACGGATGCGATAAAAATGATGGTAAAAGCTTTACGAAGGAAATCTTTTGCTTTTTCCCATATATGCAAGAATACGCTTCTAGGCTGTGGAATACGATACGCTGGAAGTTCTAATACAAAAGGAACCGGATCTCCCTGAAATATGGTAGATTTTAATAATAAGGCAGAAAGAATTGCCACCAAAATTCCTATAAGATATACACTAATTAAAATAAGTGCTGTATAGTTTGGAAAAAAAGCAGCTGTAATCATACCATAAATAGGAAGTTTTGCACTGCATGACATAAATGGAGTAACAACGATCGTCATTTTACGATCTCTTTCACTGCTTAATGTTCTAGCGGACATGATAGCTGGAACACTGCATCCAAAACCAATTAACATTGGCACAAAACTTCGTCCGCTTAACCCAATTTTACGTAATGCTTTATCCATGACAAACGCAACTCGTGCCATATAGCCACTATCTTCCAGTAAAGATAAAAAGAAAAATAATACGACGATAACAGGAAGGAAAGACAATACGCTTCCTACCCCCTGACAAACTCCATCAATCAAAAGAGCACGCAGCCATTCACTAATATTCCATGATACAAGAAGATCATTAAATGAGGAAATCGTCCAATCAATTCCCTGCTCCAGCAAAGCCTGCAAATTTCCGCCAATTGGTCCAAATGTTAAATAAAAAATACATAGCATAATAAGAAGAAACAAAGGAATCCCCAGATATTTATGGGTTAAGATACGATCTAGTTTTTCACTTCTTTCCTGTGCATAACTTTTATTCTTTTTATTTACACAAACTGCTACGACTTCTTCAATATAAGAATAGCGCATATCTGCTAAAGCTGCCTCTCGATCGGTATGCAGGGCATCTTCCATGCTGGAAACGATTTTTTCAATAATATCCAAATCATCTTTATGCAAAGACAACTCTTTCTGCATTGGTTCATCCCCTTCTACCAGTTTCGTAGAAGCAAAACGAGTAGGATAACCTGCTTCCTTTGCATGGTCTTCTATGATATGAGCAATCGCATGAATCGCACGATGCACTTCCCCTTTACAAAAGTCAGGATTTGGAATCTCTTTTTTCTGTACTTCTTTTTTCATAACAGAAATCAAATCATCAATTCCTTCATTTTTACTTGCGGAAATCGGAACCACAGGAACTTTTAAATAGGCAGACAGTTTTTCCACATCAATACTATTTCCGCTTTCTACCACTTCATCCATCATGTTCAACGCAATAACCATAGGACATTGCAGTTCCATCAATTGAAGAGATAAATATAAGTTACGTTCAATATTTGTCGCATCAACAACATTTACAATCAATTGCGGATGCTGTTTGACAATAAAATCCCTCGTTACAACTTCTTCACTTGTATAAGGAGATAGCGAATAAATCCCTGGCAAATCAACAAGTACAGCAGAAGAAAAATTACGAATCTTTCCTGTTTTTTGTTCCACTGTAACACCGGGAAAATTACCTACATGCTGATTACTTCCTGTTAAGCGATTAAATACAGTCGTTTTCCCGCAATTCTGATTACCAGCTAAGGCGATTGTAATATCTGCCATCATTCCACCTCCGCTACTTCAATTTTTGCAGCATCATCTAAACGAAGTGTCAAAACATAGCCACGTAAATATAATTCCATCGGATCTCCCATAGGAGCAATTTTATTTACTTTTACATGGGTTCCAGGTGTAAGTCCCATATCTAAAAGTCTTCTTCTTAAAGCCCCTTCTCCACCAACGGTTTTAATGATACCAGATTTTCCTGGCTGAATTGTATTTAAAGATGTCATATACATCAACTTCTTTCTGTCTGTTAGCCCAGGCTAAGTATAGCAGAATTTTCTCATTTGTCAATAAAGCTAAAAAAAACTTACCTCATAAAAAAAGCACAATGTAAAAACACTGTACTTAAATACAACAGCAAAGTGGATAACATCCTCCACCACAGCACATATTCAGTAAAAGAAGCTGACAGCAGCAGTTAGAATTAAAAGAACCAAATGGCTGCTGCATATTTTGATAGCGGGCACGTCCCTGCTGCAGCTGTGCATATAACTGGCGATACTGTGGATTAGAGGGATCCATTTCACAAGCTTTTTCTGCTGCCTCCATGGCCGCAATGCTATTTCCCATTCCATAATTTGCAATTGCAAATAGATAATACCAGTCTGCCCCTCTTTCCTGTATATTTACAAGAATATTATAAGCAGCCTGATACTGTCCCATATTCAAATAACTGATAACACTTTGATAATCATTAGAATAAGAGCCCTGCTGATAATTTCCATAGTTTTGCTGATAACTTTGCTGCCAGAAATCATTTCCACCATGTTTTTTCATATCCATGATCTGCTGATAGGCATTTTGAATCTGTTTAAATTTTTCCTCTGCACCCGGCTCTTTATTTACATCCGGATGATACTGTTTTGCCAAACGGCGATATGCTTTTTTAATATCTTCTTCACTGGCATCTCTTGAAACACCTAATATTCTATAAGGATCCATTCTCTTCTCCTACCCTTGCTTTTTTTACCGTATAATACCTTGCCCAGACACCGGAATACAATATATTTCTTAAAATATCCTCATATTTCAAAATAGGAAGCATTTCAAATGCATCTGCACTTTCCGCAATCAGCATTTCTAAAACAGGCTGTATCCATGTATCCAGTTGTTTTTCATCTTTATTTTTTAATGGATTATACAAATTCTTTTCTTTATCTTTTTTTACATCATCGTATGCATCCAGCAAATAAATAAACCTGCCTAGATAATCCCCCATCTTTTTAAGATAAGGCATCCATGCATCCTCTTTATAACAGCAAATCTCTGCCATAAACTTCCCGCTTAACGCACACATCCTATCTAAATCATCACAGTTTTCTTTTTCCAAAGAGGAACTTTCTTTTAAAGCCTGTATTACGATATCACATTTTTCAGGATACTTCTCATAGACTTTTTGATATTGCCGATGCAAGATTTTCTGAAATGCTTTTGCCTTATAAGAATGCTCATCTTCCCAATCATCCTGACATTTTAAATACGTCAACAAAACCGTCATATCTGCAGCATATGTAATATAAGTATTTTCTAAAACATCTTTTTTATGTGCAGGATGTAATATACAGCGAATCTTTCTTTCTTTTGTCTTTGGTTCATATAATCCACTTAACAGAATAGCCAGAAATGTCATATCATAATTCAATGCGAGTCGTGAGAATTGTCCAAAACGCTGTTTTAACTGCTGGCATAAGCCACAGTAAAAAGACTGATACGTATCAAAATCTTTTATTTTTAATTCCGGCTTGTTCACAACAACATACCCAAACATAAACCATCTTTCCTTTCTGGCACATCTGCAGTATAGTTTACCCTTTTCCTTTTTAAAATTCAAGATATCCCTTTTAAATAACATGTTTTAACACATTTAAAAAGGATGGGAAATCCCCATCCCTTATGCATCTATATGATGAATATTTACTACATATTCTCCATCCACTACATCTACATCCACAATATCATCTTTTCCTGCATTTCCTTCAATCATCTTTTTCGCAATCAAAGTTTCAATATTACGTTGAATATATCGTTTCATAGGACGAGCTCCAAATACTGGATCTACCCCCTGTGTCGCGATGTTGTAATATACAGCATCACTTACATGCAGCTGGATATCTTTATTTTTCAAACGCTGAGATAATTCGTTCATAAATTTATGAGCAATCTTACCTAGCATATCATCATTCAATGCATTAAATACAACGATTTCATCAATACGGTTAATAAATTCAGGTTTGAAGTATTTCTTTACTTCTTTCATATAGTTTTCCTGCTGGTTTTCTTTATCAAAGGCAAACTGACTTCCTAAATTACTTGTCATGATCAATAATGTATTTTTAAAGTCAACCGTAACTCCTTTGCTGTCGGTAATACGTCCGTCATCCAAAATCTGAAGCAATACATTAAAGACATCTGGATGTGCTTTTTCCACTTCATCAAACAAGATAATAGAATATGGATTTCTACGTACTGCCTCACTTAACTGTCCACCTTCTTCATATCCTACATATCCTGGAGGAGCACCAATTAAACGAGATACACTATGTTTCTCCATATATTCACTCATATCAATACGAACGATATGACTTTCACTGTCAAACAGCTGTTCTGCCAAAGCTTTCGCAACCTCTGTTTTACCAACACCGGTAGGTCCTAAAAACAAGAAACTTCCAATAGGTCGATTCTCATCTTGAATCTGTGCCTTGCTTCTTAAAATCGCATCACTGACTAATTCTAATGCTGTATCCTGTCCAATGACACGTTTTTGTAAAGCTTCTTTTAGATGCAGAAGTTTTTGACGTTCACTTTCTACCAATCGAGATACTTCTACTCCTGTCCATCTGGATACAATTTTCGCAATCAATTCTTCATTAACCGTTTCCTGAATCAAAGCATCTTCATCCTTTGTTTTTTCTGCCTGCTTCTTGATCAACTGTTCCAAATGCGGTATTGTCGCATACTGTAGTTTTGCGGCATCTTCATAACGTGCTTCATTTTGTGCCTGTTCCAATTCTAAACGAGCTTTTTCAAGACGAACTTTCGCATCTTTGCTTTCTTCTAATTCTGCTTTTTCATCTTCCCATTTTGTGTATAGTACATCTTTTTTTGCACGAAGTTCATTTAACTCAGAGCGAATATCTTCCAAACGCTCTTTGGATTTCTTATCTTCTTCTTTCTTTAAAGCTGTCTCTTCAATCTGAAGCTGCATGATCTTACGCTGCAATTCATCCAGTTCCTGCGGCATGGATTCCATTTCTACACGAAGCATTGCACAGGCTTCATCAACTAAATCGATAGCTTTATCCGGCAAGAAACGATCACTTATATAGCGATTGGACATAGTCGCAGCCGCAATCAAAGCTTCATCTAAGATTTTTACTCCATGATAAGATTCAAAGCGATCTTTTAGTCCACGAAGAATACTAATGGTATCTTCTACCGTTGGCTCCTGTACCATTACTTTTTGGAAACGTCGCTCCAGTGCTGCATCTTTTTCAATATATTGACGATATTCATTAAATGTTGTTGCACCAATACAGCGAAGTTCTCCTCGTGCCAGCATAGGTTTCAACATATTTCCTGCATCCATACTGCCCTCTGTTTTACCAGCACCAACAAGGTTATGGATTTCATCAATAAACAGGATAATATTTCCCTGTGCTGCTTTTACTTCTTCCAAAATAGCTTTTAAACGTTCTTCAAATTCTCCTCGATATTTTGCACCGGCAATCAAAGAACCCATATCTAATTCCATCAGTTTCTTATCTTTCAAGCTGCCAGGCACATCACCTTTCATGATACGCCATGCAATTCCTTCTACAACTGCTGTTTTCCCAACACCAGGCTCTCCAATCAGCACCGGATTGTTTTTGGTTTTACGAGATAAGATCTGAATCACTCTTCGAATTTCATCATCACGTCCAATGATAGGATCAATTTTTCCATTTTTAACATCTTCAACTAAATCTCTTCCATATTTGCTTAAAGCCTCTACATTGCTTTCTGCATTTGGAGAATCCATTTTCTTTCCCCCACGACGTTTTAACTCTTCTTCCTTACAGACATCTTCTTTCAAATGAAACTCTTTTACCAATTTCTTTGAGATATAAGATTTGTTAAACATAAGACTGATAAATACGCTGGCAACACTTAAATACGTCTCCTGTACACTATCGCTCCACTGCTGTGCCTTTGTAAAAGAAGACACTACTTCATTAGTAAATTGAGGATTTACATTAGAACTTCGTGCCACTCTGCCCATTTCCTCATCAATCATCTGCAAAGCACGTGTTTTATCAATCTGCAAACGTTTTAACAAGCCATCCAATACATCATTTTCAAAAATTGCTTTCAACATTTGTATCGTATCGATACTTGCATGCTGATAACTTTTACAGATTTCCACAGCATGCATAATGACTTCCTGCAGTTTTTCACTCATTTTTTCAAAATCCATGATATCACACTCCTTTTAGCACTCTATCACTTTGATTGCTAACTGTATTATAACACTTCTTTTAGCACTGTCAATACATGAGTGCTAATTATTTTGTGAAGATTTTGTGAAGCCTTGATTTTACGGGCTTCACAGGGATTTTTCACTTACTTTCGCACTCAATTTTCTTGGTTTGACCACATTTTTACGACAAATTCTTGGAAAAATATATTCGTCTGATTTTCTTACCACATTTTACGACAACGACTTCTGGTTTATACCACAGCAGGTACGGTTTCTGGCAGATTCATTTTAGACATCTCGTTCTCCACATGAGACTTCTCTGCAATATGATTGTAGACATTCATTGTGATCTGTGCATCCGAATGGCCCATGACATACTGCATAACTTTAGGATTGACATTGTTCTCACCCAATCTGGTACATCCCGTATGACGAAGGGTATGCGATGAAATGTGAGGCATCAGCTCCGGCTCTCGTTTCTCTTCTTCTGCCAGTTTGCTTTCTTTCTTATTATAGGCATTGACAATATTTTTCAGAAAGCTGTTCACTCCCGCTGGCATAATCGGACGTCCATGCTTTGTATTGAAGATGAATCCACTGCGTCCACCAATCTCTACATTACTCTGCAAACCAAGCATCAGGTTCAGCTCTCTCTGTTTACGGAACGCATCATATACCATCTGTGTCATAGGAATGTCTCTGATTCCTGCATCCGTTTTGGTTTCTGAATCATGGAAACAATATCCGTCATCACCTTCATAATACACAAGCTGTCCACCTACATGGATCTCTCGGTTCTTCATGTCCACATCTGACCAGGTTAAGCCGATGGTTTCACTCACTCTCAGGCAAGCCCCAAACATAACCTGCATCATTGGAAGATGAGGCTTATACACATTACTCTGTTCAACAAATTCCAAAAGTTTTTCCTGCTGTTCCAGTGTCAGTGCTTCCTTCTCTTTTGCCGGAGCCCCATAATCTCCAAGTGTTCCTGTTACCGGATTCTTACGGATAATCCCATCTTCCACTGCCAGTTCAAAACTGGGATTCAATAAGCCATAAAGACCTTTGATCGTACTGTGTGCCAGTCCCTCATCTGACAATGCGGAAAAGAACGTCCTTACATGTGATGTCTTGAAATCCACAACACGAATGTTTCCAAGAGTATTTCGTATCCGGTAATCCCACATACGGATATAATTCTTCTTCGTTCTTTCCTTGATATTCTTTGTTGCCATGTATCGCTCAAACAACGTATTTACAGTCAGCTTCTTGACTGATGCATCTGTAATAAGCAGATCATCCATATCCTTATTGATCTTCTTTTCCATTTCTCGTAAACTCGCCAGATCAGCTGCATAAACCGAATTACGCTTTCCGGTAATTTCATCTTTGTAGCGATACTCATAACGTCCATCCGGACGCTGGTATTCACCTGTTTTTAAATTTCTGCCTTTATTATCTTTTCTTGCCATATCAATCATTCCTTTCACTTCATTTTTCGTTATTCGGAATGATTTTTGTCCTGTCGGTATCAGTCATATACTGTCTGATATCTGCTCACAGATTAACATAATATTTTATGATTTCCAAGGGTAAATTCCTGCAAAATGCTAATTTTTATTTGCCTGTTTTACAGGAATATTTTCCCTTTTTTGCTTTTCATTCCGAAGGAAAGTTGTTGTATTTTATCTTCTCATCTTTCATTACACTGCCATTGCATCAAGATATTTTTTTATCTTATCCACGTTATAAAGAACACGTCTTCCAATAATCACTCTTGCTTCTGCATAATCTGCAATTTTCTTTGCAGTTACTTCTCCGCAGGATAACATTGCCATTAATCCTTCAATATCTACTGTCAGACGGTTCTCAGCCTTATACTCTGTTGTTTTTCTCATGATGCACATACCTCCTTTCCTCCGTATTCTTCTGCATCACCTCCCAGACAGCGGTTATGCCCGTTGTCAGTACATATACTTTTTGTTTGGACTTCTTACGATGATTTTCCATTCTGTTCGGCGTGTTGGCTTCCATTTGTATATGGCGGTGTCAACGTTACAATTGACCTCTATCAGAAATCTTTCTGAATACTGGCAGCTTCTTCTCAAGCATACCAGCCGTTGCCGGAGTATCTTCGGTTTCCACATACTACTCTCTGATACAGCGGTGGAATCCTGTGTTACCTTTAAGCCCCGAAAGGCACCCATACAGCTCATTTAATTTTCAAGGTTCAACAATCAAAAGTTTTTGTAGGTATACATTTTTGTACCTATTTCGATTTAATGCCATTATATCCCCAGTTACTGCTAATGTCAATATCACTTCATGCGTTTTAGGTTCTTTTTTGTACTCTTTTTCATTGATTTTCTGCTAGTTTGTGTTATAATATGGACAAATAGTTATTCATTTTTTGATTTTACTATCTTCAATGGATGTTTATCAGGACTAATGCAGAGGTGACTTTATGAATTTTAATCTGAAACTAAAAAAAATCCGGACATTCCGAAAAATGACACAAAAAGAACTGTCAGAGAAGATCGGACTGACCGATCAACATAGAATTGTACAATATGAAAAAGGAGTTCGTGTTCCAAAAAAAGATCTGGTCGATAAAATGGCACAGGCTCTTGATGTTAATCCTTATACCCTCTATGATACCGCTGGACGTGACGCTTCCGAAATGATGGAACTGCTTTTCTGGCTGGATGAATTTAACCCATCTTCCCTGCATCTGTTTCTCCCTCGGAGATTTCCCGGTGAAAAATGCAATGAAGTAGCCGACACTTCCGTTTACTACCATGACAATGATAGCTGGCCTGCCCATGCTCCTGTCTGTATGTGGTTTGACTATGGAGTTCTGAATGATTTTTTGAAAGAATGGGTAGTTCGAATGGATGAACTGAAATCTGGTGAGATTACCAGAGATGAATATTTTGAATGGAAAATCAACTGGCCACAGACTTGTGACGGGTGTGGGAAATATGAACCTAAGAAACAATGGCGTTTGTCTTTTTTTTAACACGACCAGGCTCATAATCTTTATTTTTTATACAGACTATGAGCCTTTATTTTATACATATTTTCTTGTTGTTCTTTGATATTTCTTCTTACTCGATATTCTTTTTAATATACTGACTATAAGTATAATAATTTTCTTCTCCAACGAGTTCCATCAAAAATTCTTTGAAAGTTCGATCTATAGGAACTGTTACAAAAAAGAACAACCGTTTTCTTGGTCTTGAACAACAAACATAAAATAAATTACGATTTCGTTCAAAAGAAATCTGCTTTCCACTCGGAATAGAAGCCTTTCCAGTTATCATAGGTGCATATGTTTCAAACTGGTACATATTCCAGCCCTTGCTAATGACAAAAATAACATTGTCATATTCTTCTCCTTTGACTCCATGTTCTGTGGAAAATAACGCTTCAGGATATAAAAATTCTATTGCCGAAATGAATTGCGTATAATCCAACTCCAAAAATGCTTGAATTGACGCATTCGATGAATATATTGTTCCCGATGCATTATGATACAAATGATACCATCCATCCAACTTAGGTGGAAAAGGAATTAATTTTGTTTCATTTATAACCTCAATAACATCAATTGCTCTTTTCTCTCTCGCTTCTCGTAATTTCTCTTGAAATATTTTCCACTTCTCTTTCTCCGATTTCTTAGTAATCGGATATCTCTTAATTCCTAAAGTATCAAAAAGCAACTGCATATTTAACGTTTCTAATGCATGGTAGATTGGTTCAACGGTATCCATAAAAAACAAAAGAAAAGGATCTTCCTTGTCACGTAAACCATCGTTAATGATATTTAAAAGTCGTTCATATCCCTGTTGTGCAGCCAATACTTTATGTGTAATCATTAAAATTTTTAATGTATCAGAATCCGCTGTATTTTGTTTTATTTCTTCGGAGATTTTATTTAAACGTATTTTTAGCTCTTCTGGAGGCAATTCACCTTGAAAATTACGATCAGTACGACGTTCTCCGTCATAATCCTCACATGTGATTACAACTACTTCCCCCTGAAAGTTATCTATCGCAGATGTTTGTGGCAAATCTGGTCGTATATCATTCAAAAGTTGAACAATTCTTGGAGAAGATCTAAAATTTGCACCTTTTTTTATCACTTCTAAATTTTTATGTTCTATAATCCCACAAGCTTTATTTGACTGATAAATAGTTTGCCACGCATCTCCGAAAAAAGCGAATTGTGGCGATTTCTTTTCTGCAATAAAATATTTAACAAAGCGTTCGATAATTGGTTTATAGGAGTCTTGATATTCATCAATCAAAATCAAAGGATATTTATCAGAAAATACACGTCGAAATTTTGCATTATCCAAGAGTTTACAAAACAGCTTAAGAACATCATCATGATAAAGGTACTGAACTCCATTTTCCTTATATCGATGTCCTAAAGTATATGTAACTTCATTAACCTTAAAAAAGTCACCTTCATCTGGTAAAAAATCAGGGTCTGTTGTTACAACATCCACAAGATAGCTTTGATATTGTTTGATTGCATTCCAAGCAAACGAATGAATTGTAGCAGGAATAATAAATGAATCTTTTGATAATCTTTCTGTAATTACCTCTACAGCAGCGTTCGTATATGTAATACAAGCTACATTTTGCTTTTTTCGACTATATTTAGACCACATATTTTCTTGTATCCATTCAATGACTCTATTAAGCGAATAAGTCTTTCCCGAACCCGCACCTGCTTCAACGCGAAAACTATGCCCCTCCCGTAATGCTTCGATAATTTGCTTATCTACTTTATCAGCTTCAGCTTTTGCTAATTCATAATTTGCACCATGATAATTTTCATCCATAATCCATCATCCCTTTTATTCAAGTACCTTTTGGTCATTAAGCCATATTAATCCAGATTTAATGTATGCCGGAATGTTATAATCAGTACACTCATAAATAAGTTTAAGTGCAAAATCTGTTTTACATTTTCCAGAAAACTCCAGATCATCTTCAGTCGGGCTATCACTTAATCCATAATGTGAGCGATTGACATTCCGAATAGCTTCTTCTAAAGAATGTCCACATAATTCATTCTCTTTTGTTTGGAATTCAATATGACATTTTCCTCTGGTTTTATCACCTGAAGACATTGATATTATATCTGCCAAATTAATTTGGGCTTTATCATTATACGATAATCCTTTATTTTTTCTAACCCACCATTTTAAAGTTTCATTGGATGTTGTTTCACCACATGAAACTGGAACAGATTTATAATATACTTGTCCATTTTTACCTTTTTGCCCCGATACAGAATCTATATCCGTAAGTATAAGACATGGAATACCTAAAAACTCAATAAATGGAATAAACTTATAAGCATACGCACCACCGATTTCAATTAAAGTATAATATTGAGCTGGTAATTTATATTTCTGTGAACTAAAATCTCCTGACTTATCGCACTTATCTATCATATCAGGTATTAATAACCGTTCTGATGCTCCTTCAACCAAAATTGCTTTATCCGCAAAGAACAAATCACATTTGGTTAATGTAAGATATTTTCTAATAAAATCACTATTATCTGGATTCTCCTGTTCAAACGAATTTAAATTTCTATAAATAACTCCTTCTTTTGTTTTTTGTGCATATCGAATTTTTGAGAAAGCCATAGTATTAGCAACATGAGCAGAATGTGACGTTAAAAGAGTCTGAATTCCTACAGAAGTAATTTTTCCAAGGAACGCTTCTAAATATTCCGCAAAAGCATGTTGCATCTGTGGATGCATATGAGATTCCGGTTCCTCAATAAAAAGTAATGGTATACAAGCATTTCCGCACTTTTCTATCTTCTTCGCAAATGCTGCAAGAAGAAACTCCATTTTAATTAGATTTTTATATCCCAATCCATTATATGTACTAGGAAGACATTCATTACTTGTACCTGCTGTGTATGAAAGCTGGGTTTGATTTTTTATCTGATCATCAATACTTAATTGAGTAGTAACTCCTAGTTGAAGTTCTTCTCCATTTGGATACCCAAACCCAACCGAATCATTTACAAGTGAACTTAAAATGCTATCACTTTGTTTCTGAACATTTTTATTTGCGTTCTCTACAATAGCACGCAACTCCTTGACTTTTTCTGCAACATTTGGATCCAGTTCTTCTTCATTCATTTCAAAAAATTCTGAAATAAGCGAAGAAAGAGAACTATTCTGTGTTCCGTCCTCTCCAAGGAGACGTTCTGCCGGAATAATATGAAATGGGAAAAGTTCTTCCAATTCTTTATGTTTCTTTATCTGTGTTTCCTTTGGATTTTTAGGATTCACTGCATAAATTACTAATTCAAAAAGTTTTGAAAAATTAGTACTGATAACATCCCGGGCCTCATCTGATGGTGCAAAAACACCATTTTGGTAATAGCTTTCTTCCAAAGTTTTCCATAACACTTTTTCATCTGGCTTTAAGCGAAATTCCACACGAATTAATGCAGTGGTAGTATCTATATCCACATCTATAATAAAAGGCGACAGTGCCCCTAAATTATCCTCTGAATCTTCTAAAGAATAATCTACAAGGAACTCTATAGATATTGGTTCTAATTGCTCGCATAACGATTCAAAAGAAATTTCTTTTGACATAAATGAAGCTATTATTTCATACAATGTTTTTCTTTTGACCAACGGATAGTCATCAAAGGAAAATGGACGTCCATTCAATACATTTTCTATACATGCCAAACATGATGTCTTAGCTGTATTATTTCGACCAACAATTAACGTAGTCTTAGCATCAACTTCTAATTCAGCATCTATAAGCAATCTGTAGTTTTTAATTTTTATTTTCGATATATACATATTTACATCCTTTCCACTGATACACACCGAATTAATTTGTGTACTATCTTTGTCTTAAAATACTTTTTTATCAGAAGTATCCTGCCTCATATTTTTTTAATAACTTTCCCTCATAATATGTGGGAAATCACAAAAGAACATATTTCCATTGTGACTTTCCAGTATTACAAATCAATTTTGATATTCAATCAACTTCACTTTTCCAGCTAGAACCAGAGCAATCTCCTCATCCAATTTTTTGACCATTTTCTCATGAGTTGCAATTGTATTAAGGAAATTTAAAAGTTTCTTCATATCATCCCGATTAAATTCACAATGAGTAAAATCATAAGAATTAAATTTTAACCATACTGACTTTATAACATCATATCCTGATATATTTAACCTCTGTAATGATAAGGGACATTTAATTCTTATTGTTTCTTTCCCATCCGTGAGCAATAATTGTTCATTTTCGGCATCAAATGGATGTGCAACATTCTTTAATTCAAATCCCACCGGCACTTCTTCCATAATTTGGTCATAATCATAGTTCAAAATATTCTCCGGAACATAGTCTACTTTTTCTAATTCGGCAATTTTTTCTCCAATTCGAGCAATTTTAAGAAAAATATCCTTATCAGCTACAACAGGGACTCTTGCTCGCTTATCTGACTGGTTTACAGTAAAAAGTGCCCCTTCAAATTCATCGAGATAAACTTGCGAACATAATACTGCGTAGATATAAAACACCAGATCTCTAGCACTTTCATGCTCATTCTTTCCAAGCATCATCATAACCCTATGAAGAATATCAGCAGATATATTGGATAACATTTTTCCACTTTTTTTATCTGGATATTGATTCACATAAATGTGAGAGTTGCCACGCGTACACATATCATTATCTGGATAATACCAACAAAATGAAACAAACTGTGACAATGTAGGATTCAAATCTTTGGGAGCATGTGCCATAGCAAATCCAATTGTATCTTTATGATTATATGCACTTATTATTTCCGGTCTAAGACGTGTTCCTCCACCTCCGATATGGCTATATTTAACCAATAATTCTTTCCATAACAACACATTAGATGTAAAAAATGGCCGGAATGAATATGGCTTTATATTATCAGCAAGAGTCTGATCCATCACACTTCTGTTCTCGCATTCATTCAATGCATTTTCAAATGCCATTATTTTTTCAATTTTAGGTGGTTTATCCTGCTTTGCAAACCATGCACTTGCCTCTGTTGCTCCATTTATAGCTATATCGCGACTCCGTCTTTTTAACATAGGAGCCTTAACATGCGTAAACATTGCGGTTGGTGCAAGCTTTATTCCAGAACAGTGATTAATAAAAATTGCTCCTTGTTTTTTTTCTCCACTAACAGGCCAAAATTTTTTATACATTTCCGTATTAAATGGCTTTGCTGGAGAAAATGCGAATGTATCATTAGCAATATCATATGTGTCAAATCTCGATACAATTTTCTTAATACTCTCATTTAATAATTGTTCTTTATTTATTCGCATGCAATGTGAATAATCGCAATAATGAAGCTTTGTTATTGATGTATCATCTCCATATTTTCTCGTCAAAACAATAACTGCACGCCCTTGAAGTGTGTGAAATAGACTATCACTTCTGGCTCCTGTTCTTGCATCTGCATCTACAGATACAATCCATGCATCAGAAAAATTTTCACACAAATATTTTCTAGCATATTTATATGATTCTGCTTCCAAAAAAGACAATGGCACCACTAATGAAAGTACTGAATGATTCGGTGAATCCAACAGTTTTTTACAACTCCATCTTAAAAATTGCATAAATGGATTATTAATCTGTTTCTGAATATTTTGTCTACCTCTTCTCAATTCTTTTGGTGGTCTAAAGTCCTCCATAAGATGATTTATAATAGAAAAGTCTTTATCTGTATTATCTCTTATCGTATCCGAACATGGTGGATTTCCTATAACTAATTTCAATGGCATATTAGAGATACGACTTGCTTCCAATAATTCTCTGCCTTCAATAGAATCTTTATTTGCATCTCCGTTAAATACACTATTACTCAATGTATTTGCCAGTAAAATATGCACGCTGTTTCTTTTCGTTTCATCTTGCTTTTTCAAAACAGCCATTCTATAATTCGCCAACATATATGGTGCTGGAAGAATTTCTATTCCGCAAAGTGTATATGCACCATTTCCTGGGTCATGGTTAATCACTTCTTCCATAAATGATCCTGTTCCACAACAAGGATCTATAATGGTATTTCCATCATCATAAATACTTTTTCCCGAAAAATTCTTTGACACAACATAATTTGTCAATTTCACCACGAAATCCGCAAGTGCTTTAGGTGTATAATAAGCACCAAAATCGAATCTTGATTTTGCATCGTATTTTGACAAAAACAGCTCAAACAATTGATGATAATCTGGATTAACTAATTGCTGATCTGTCATTTTTATAAAAGACAAAAACTTAATACATTCATCTATCCGTTGATTAATAAAAAAATTCTTGTCTGAATGATCTCTTAAATAAAGCATAAGATTTCTAAATGGTGTTAATGCTTCACCCTCTGATAAATCTTCCTTAATATAGGCTATAATTTTTCTTTCTTTTTCAGTTGGAGTATCTTCTGGTAAACACAAAACTCTATGAGCATATAAAAGACAGAACATAATAACTTGTGCTGTAAAATCAGCAAATACGTCTGCCGTTCTCAACTTCGAGTCATTATGGTTATAAACCAATTTTCGCATTTGTTGAAGCAAGATAATAACTTCTCTTTCATTATCATTCATTGCTTCCTCAACTGGAATATTTGCCAATTCTAAAATATCATCTGCCAACATTCTTGTTCTCACAGCAACTAGTTCTACCAATTTTGCTTCATTCATCTGCTGTGCTGATGGGTTTTTGAAGAATTCTCTCATATAAACTTCAAAACGTGGATTAAGCGTTTGAGCAGACCAATCTTTCGTATGCATTTTCTCTTTTTCTATAACAGATATAACAGCTGGTTCACTGTCCTTACTCATACAAAATACAAATTCCAACCCATCAGTAATAATAAGCTTATGCCCCAGTGTAAGGTATTTTTCTATTTGTGTTGCATAAGGTTTTGTATCAAATTCTTCCTCTGAAAGTCCTTTTCCCTCAATGTATCCATATATCCCCATAGTCTGTTTATTATGGATTCGCCAATCTGGACGGCCAACTCTCCCCTGTGTTGTAGGTTCAAGAATAACATCTATCTCCTCATTTGGATTGAATTCTTTAGCTAGTGCTTTTTCCATTGCATCCAGTGGCATTCTATAGGATAATTCTGCAGTGTACTGGCCACTGTTCATAGCATTTTTATATTGATTCTGAAGTGCTTTCAAATACGCCTTCATAATAGCATTGTATGACATTAGATTTTACCACTCCTTTTATAACAATCAATAATACTAGTTCCAATCTGTTTAGCAAGCAATGGCGGCACTGCATTACCTATTTGTCTTGCCATATCAACTTTACTTCCAGTAAAAAGAAAGTCTTTAGGAAAAGTTTGTAGCATTGCACCTTCTCTAAGAGAAATACTTCTGTCCTGTTCTGGATGACCAAACTTTCCTCTTGTAAAGCTATCAAATCTTGCTGTAATGGTTGGCGAAACCTCATCCCACGCCATCCTTCCATAAACATTTCTGTATCCAATCACAGAACTATCTATTTTATGGCAATCAGCTAAAAGCTCTTTAGGAAGATACTCTCGTCCTTGTCCCGGTTTTAAAGCTCTAATCCTTTTGAGGTTAATTTCCGACAACCTATCACGCCTATGCAACGAAATACCGGGATAATCACTTCCATCTTCAGGCGGCTCTGGCAAACTTCCTATAACATCTCTAACCGTGTAATGTTTCTCCATTTCTTTCGGATATTCGTAATTTACTCCCATATCACTTCGTTCACCAATAATAATATATCTTTTTCTTCTTTGTGCAACTCCATAATTCTGGGCATCCAAAAGCTTAATATGAACTGTATATCCAATGTTTTTTAGTTTATCAAGAAGTTCCTCCAGAATTGTTTTCCCTCTTTTTCCCGCAATTCCTGAAACATTTTCCATAACAAAATATCGAGGATATAATTCATCTACCAATTGTGCATACTTAAAAACAAGCTGGTTTCTCGGATCCTCATCTGCACCTCGTCTCTGCACCGAAAATCCTTGGCAAGGTGGCCCTCCTGCAAGAAGAAACAATTCTCCTCGTTGCATTTTACAAATATTCAAAGCTCTTCCATCCAACATATCATTTATATCTGCAGTAAATGCTGGATGACTAAAATATTTTTTATTTGCTTCTATTGTTTTAATACACCGATTATCAATATCAAAGCTCAAACGAATATCAAATCCCGCTTGCTGTAACCCAAGCCCCAAACCACCAGCTCCGCAAAAGCTATCTATACATGTATATTTAACCATATAGTTCCTCTTTTCGTTTTGTTTTTATTCCCGCAATAACACTTGAGTAAGAACTACTGACAGGTTTCTCTATTGATTGTGGACCTTCTTTCAATTGTTGCTTTGTTGGCTCTACTGACAATATTTCTATTAACATGTCTATCGCTATCCCGGCTGAAAAAAGCGGGGGAACTGCTTCTCCTATCTGGCGATATACATCATCTGATTTCCCTAAAAATTCAAATCCAATTGGAAAACTCTGAAGCAATGCCGCTTCCCTAGCAGTAAGTCCTCTATCCTGTTCTGGATGTGTATATCTTCCACTTGCAGGATTACGAGCATAATGTGTTATAGTAATTGATGGTCGATCCCAATACAATCTCCCATAGGTATCCGAAAATCCCTTTGTGCGATCAAGGCACGCTGGACCAACACCTGCTGGTCTGTTTCCTCCATCATGAGGTACCTGTTTTAAAACAGCAATGGTACTTTTTTTATGTGCTGCACTTTTATGCATAGGATCCGATGGATCTACAACTCCCGCAGCAACAGGTTTTAATGCTCCTATCGCCTCTCTAACAGTTTTATAATTTTTAGGTTCCAAATATCCTTCTGGTAATATAAATTCTTTTTTCATTCCTATTACAACAGATCGGAATCTTTCTTGTGGAACCCCAAAAGATGCAGCATTGTATATATTTTCTTTAACAATGTATCCTTCCTGTTCATATCTATTTTTTGCTGCATAAAAATATTTCCAATATCTATTTGATAAGAACTCTGGTACATTTTCCATTACAAAAGCTATGGGCTGAATAAAACTCACAATATCAGCAAACACATTCACAAGATTGTTTCTATGATCATCTTCTTCATTCCAATGCTTTTTTCTATGAGACGTAAATCCTTGACATGGTGCACAACCAATTAAAATTGTTGGTTTCATTTTATCATATCCTATAGTATCAAGTACTTTGATTAATTCTTCCTTATCTTCTGCCAATTCAATAATATCTCTATTTATAACAGGTGTATCAAAATTATGTGCATAACTTTCTGCCGAAAACTTATTTATATCACAGCCTCCCAAAAAATCAAATATGGGGATAATGTCATTAACCGCAGCAAATCCAAGTGAAGTTCCTCCTGCCCCACTAAAAAAATCTATAATCTGTATCTTGTTACCCGAATACATTTCTTTTTTCAAAGGTTTAAATTTCTTTTGTTCTTGCTGTGCCATAAGTAAAAGATCTGTCTTATATGATCTAAGATCTTCCGTTTCCCATATTCCAGTCATCGCATACTTTTGGAGAAACTCAATGTTCATTATGATGTCCTCCATTCATATTTTCTTCACCCTCAACGATCTCCATCACATCTCCAACATCACAATTAAGTGCACAGCATATTTTATCAATTACATCTGTTGTTACTCTTTCATTTTTTCCTAATTTAGCTAATGCATTTGTACTAATTCCAGAAGATAAACGAAGATCTTTTTTCTTCATATCTTTATCTATAAGAAGTTTCCAAAGTTTTCTATAGCTAACAGCCATCGATTAATCCTCCATTTCAAAATGCGAAAATCGCCTTAGTATAACCTATAAAAGTATATCTCAATTTTATCGTTCCGTCAATTTTAAATTGTAATCTACAATTTTTTGTCTATTTTTTCAATTCCAACAGCTATTAGTCACTTAATTCTTTCACCTCAATTTTATTTTATAGCAATATATATTAACTGGTTATATAAAAGACAGGAAATATAAACACATCCTATTCCCTGTCTATACCTGCAAATTTTTTAGGAATATTTATTTTCTAAATACTTCCTAATCCAAACAGTCCCAATATTAATAAAGCAAACAATAACTAATAAATTAATGGGAATAACTTCACGAATCATATTTCCCAAAACTGCAATAAACGAAACACTCAAGATAAGAACTGTTTTATACATACTATCCCATATTTTTTTGTACTGTATAGTTGCTTTCCAGACAAGAAAAACACTTCCCATAATTCCCAAAATAATAAGAATCATTGTAAAACTACGTTCAAATAACACTTCTCCTGCTGAATATCCGAGATACTCCAAGTTCTCAAACCACTCTGCATATTCCAGCCACCATTCAATTGTTTTTTTTCCTAGTTGAAGAATATCCCTTTGAAATGCCCCATTCTGAACAAGTGAACAAACAATAATCATAATATATCCCCAACTCCAAACGTACATATTTTCTTTCATATCATTAATTTCTCCTTTTGCTTTCTTTCTGGCTTTACGGATTTCCAGCTCTGCCCGTTTCTTTTCATTGCGTGCTTTGGCTTCTGCCTGCTCTGTCTTTTTCTCCGCTTCTTTTTGTTTCTTCTGTGCATCATCCACTGCTTCAACAGATGATTTGTTCACCTGTATCTGCAATTTAGAGTTCTGGTCCCGAACGTCTTTTATCTCTTCTTCGAGCTGCTCTTGCTCGCTCCTGCTCTGCAAACCGTTTCTGTTCCTCAGATCGTCGTTGCTCTGCTGAAGCGATTGATTCAGTTTCTGCGTTTCGGACAGCTCGGTTGTCAGACGCTGAATTTCTACGGTTGATTTCCGAACTTCTTCTCGCAATCTCTGCCTGTCGGATAAGATCGTCTGTTTCTCTTCTTCCAGTGTCTGTATCTGCTTTTTCTGTGTTCGCATGAACTCTTTCGCTTTCTCGAAACTCTGTACGAGAATATCCCTCTCCGCTTTGAGCTTGATTGGTGATTCCTCTGGTGTCTGCAATGGCTGCGTCAAGCTCTCTGTAATAGTTTCTGAGTTCTTCGTCTGATCTGCTGTTCCTGTCGGATGCATCTCTGGCTTTTTGCCTATTTCCATTAAATTCATTCTCTAAGCCCTCCTTGCTGATGTCCAGATGGAATGTTTTGGACAGATTACTGTCACGTACTTTCTTCCCATCCCGATTCTGAAATGTGATGTGTTTCCGTTTCTCTGTCCAGTTTACGTTCCACCCGAACTGCTTCATTTTTTCTATAAATTTTTCCTTACTGATACAATTTTCCAGTGCTTTTAACACCGCCATTGCACAGTCCGCTACAAAGCTATCCTTTACCTGCTGACGGAACAAATTATATTTGTCTTTGCTCCATGCAATGACTTCCCCTTTTTCAATCTGGCTTCCATCAAAGTGCTTTCCTTTTTCGGCAACGGTCAGCCCTCGCTCCTGGCACATCTGGTTGGTAAGCTGTTTCATACGTTCCAGATCTTTTCTGGTGTTATGCAGCTTTCTTCCATCTTCATAACTCACCGAATTTGCAACCAGATGGCAATGGATATGGTCTTTATCCTTATGTACCGCTACTAAAGTCTGGAATCCACTGAACCATTTTTCCGCAAACTCTTTTCCAAATTCAAATGCCTGCTCCGGGGTGATCTGCTCGTCCTTATGCCAGGAAATAATGTTGTGGGCGTACATTCTCCCGGTGTCTTTATCCCACAACTTCTTTTCTTCCAGAAAGGTTCTGTACACCAGATCATAGATAATCTCATCATAGCGGTACGGGCCTGTTACATAGGTAAGCGGTTCGCTGGTCTTATCCTGTCGTAACACATATTCAATACAGTTTCTCATTGCTCCATGTGTATTTGTCCGCTTATTAATCGTCTTATTAACTGCCATATCCTCTCACTCTCCTTTCGATACTTGAGAATATTTTTATTGAGGAAATACAGCATACTGTCATTTGGGATTTCTCCATCTGTATGCAGCTTCCTTGCAATCTGATTGATATTTGTAGTTGCTCCCCGGAGCTGGCAAAGAATATCTGCAAACATCTGGTTCAATCTTTTCAGTTCTTCCACTTCCTCTGCCGATGCTATCTTCAAGTCTGCGATTGCTTGGTACTATGTCAAGAATTCGGACACATTTAATTGATACATTTTTTATTTTTAAA
>ENA-OWPJ01000049-OWPJ01000049.1-human-gut-metagenome-genome-assembly--contig:-NODE-49-length-141806-cov-26.5898_pt1 | contig 141806 bp, 116 predicted proteins | sample MGYA00248264_ERZ651846 | MGnify/ENA primary metagenome ERZ651846 (study PRJEB26924, sample SAMEA4378271) | human gut metagenome | biome: human gut; feature: human-associated habitat; material: faeces...
GCCCACAAAGCCAATTTGCCGCCAGGGCTGCGAGAGAGTCTCTCTTCCATCTTTGTCGAACCGTATTCCATTTTGAGATAACCCGGAAAATTCAGACTTAGAACTATTATGTGATAAAAATCACATTTTTCCACATTGGATGAGCCAGTCAAGACTCAATCATTTTTTGAACAAATAGATAAATTTTGCGCAACGGCGGTGAATACAGGAAAATTCGATTTGAACGATTTTATTTATCTTTGATTTCGGCTTTATTAATTCATTCAATCAATATATTGGTACTGATTACAATTATACCTTTTTATTTTTCTGTGTCATCATGCCTCCGTTATTAGCCTTTTATCGTCTTGTTTATATTTTTTGGGCCGGCATGATGCCGGCTTTTTTTTATGCCTTCATTAATGTGCGCGAGATCACACCAGCCGTTTAGCGCAACAATCATTGATACTCCCTATCTTTTCGATCAACTCATAACATATTGATATACATTCATAATATTCGTGAATGTTTACATTCAGAATTCATAATTATGAATTATATTAAATAGATTAGAAACATTTTGAAATCTTTTAAATACGTTTGTTACATGTAATCTTTAAAATAAAATGAACTTCATAGAATAGTATCCAAATGTGCTTTTTTTGGATAACAGCACTTATTGATATATTCATGAAGATTATAATCACAAGGGAATACATAATGAAAAGAAAAGTTCTGGCAATGCTGGTCCCGGCGTTATTAGTTGCTGGCGCAGCAAATGCGGCTGAAATTTATAATAAAAATGGCAATAAAGTTGAGCTATACGGCAAGATGGTTGGTGAGCGCATTCTGACCGACCGTGAAAATGGTGAAAAAGGCGATAATTCTCAAGATACCTCTTATGCCCGTGTAGGCGTGAAAGGTGAAACTCAGATCAACCCTGAACTGACTGGTTACGGTCAGTTTGAACTAGACCTGGAAGCATCAAACAGACACAACCCTGACCAAACTCGTTTGGCATATGCTGGTTTGAGTTACAAAGATTTTGGTTCATTCGACTACGGTCGTAATGTCGGTGTCGCGTATGATGCAGAAGCATTTACTGATATGTTTGTTGAGTGGGGCGGTGACTCATGGGCTGGTACTGACCTGTTCATGACCAACCGTACCAACGGTGTTGCAACCTATCGTAACACAGATTTCTTTGGCATGGTTGAAGGTCTAAATTTTGCTCTGCAATATCAGGGTAAAAATGAAGGTACAGGCAACTACAAAGCAAATGGCGATGGCCATGGTTTATCTGCAACTTACACTATTGACGGTTTCTCATTTGCTGGTGCTTATGCAAACTCTGACCGTACTGATTGGCAGTCTGGTGATGGTAAAGGCGAAAGAGCCGAAGTTTGGGCGTTGTCAACAAAATATGACGCTAACAATGTCTATGCTGCTGTGATGTACGGTGAATCTCACAACATGAATTCCGACGACGGTGATGTTGTGAACAAAACACAAAACTTCGAAGCTGTTCTGCAATATCAGTTCGACTTTGGTCTGCGTCCATCCATCGGTTACTCCTATTCTAAAGCACTGGACGTAGCAGGTTACAAAGATTCTGATCGTCTGAACTATATTGAAATCGGTACCTGGTATTACTTCAATAAGAATATGAACGTATATACCGCTTATCAGATCAACCTGCTTGATAAGAGTGATTATGTTCTCGCTCATGGACTGAACACCGACGACCAACTGGCAGTTGGTATCGTCTACCAGTTCTAATCAGCCAACGCGCCGAGGCGTGTTACTGTAAAACATAACACCAGCCTGAGTTCGTCCCTCATCGAACTCAGGCTTTTTTTATTGGCATTTCATCTCCATCTGCGGCACACGCAATTGCCAAAGCATCTCGATACAGCCCCTTACCCTGCCCCTCCTGGCACAATATCCTCTACCAGCAACTCTTCCAGCCAACACCCCAAATGCATTTCTTTATAAATTTAATCTGTAACAAAACCGCTTCCCATATAGAAATATTTGCAAAAATAGTGCATGAAAAAAGCTTTTTCCCTACCAATCCGGGATATAAATATTCATCAGTACCACAACATTCCACAGCACTAAATCTCTTCCCGCCGCCCCCAAACCTCTGATAATGGTCTAAAATCATTGAGGCCACTTGCGACGACATTGCTCAATGAGGAAAATTTGGCGTGAATAATATTCAACAACAGTGCAGCATCATCATTACATACTTACACCCGCCGACTACCGCTTTCGATATATTGACTCAATTTTCCAGCCTGGTTAAAAATAGCGACCAGCTCAGTCGCAAATATAGTGACTACCCTAACTAAGCAACAATAAGGAATACACTATGACTGTTCAAACAAGTAAAAACCCGCAGGTCGATATTGCTGAAGATAATGCATTCTTCCCTTCAGAATATTCGCTTAGCCAATATACGAGTCCCGTCTCTGATCTTGATGGTGTGGACTATCCAAAACCGTATCGCGGTAAACATAAAATTCTGGTGATCGCCGCGGACGAACGTTATTTGCCGACCGATAACGGAAAACTGTTCTCGACCGGTAACCATCCGATTGAAACGTTGCTGCCGTTGTATCATCTCCATGCTGCAGGTTTCGAATTCGAAGTGGCGACCATTTCCGGTCTGATGACCAAGTTTGAATACTGGGCTATGCCGCACAAAGATGAAAAAGTAATGCCATTCTTTGAACAGCATAAATCGTTATTCCGCAATCCGAAGAAACTCGCGGAGGTTGTCGCCAGCCTCAACGCTGACAGCGAATATGCAGCAATCTTTGTTCCTGGTGGGCATGGCGCACTTATTGGTTTACCAGAAAGCCAGGACGTGGCTGCCGCTTTACAGTGGGCAATCAAAAATGACCGTTTTGTTATCTCCCTTTGCCACGGTCCGGCGGCTTTTCTGGCACTTCGCCACAGCGATAACCCACTGAATGGTTATTCTATTTGCGCATTCCCAGACGCCGCAGACAAACAAACGCCAGATATTGGCTATATGCCGGGTCATCTCACCTGGTACTTCGGCGAAGAGTTGAAGAAAATGGGCATGAACATCATTAATGACGACATCACCGGGCGAGTACATAAGGACCGTAAACTTCTCACCGGCGACAGTCCTTTTGCAGCGAATGCGTTGGGTAAACTGGCGGCGCAGGAAATGCTGGCAGCTTACGCGAGTTAATCCCTGTTACATTGTAATGTAAGCGCATAATCAATCGCAGCCACGTTAATACTCACGACGTGGCTGCGTTTTTTCACGGTTAACTTATGGCGTACTGAAGCCCGATGTTAATTTCTTTGCGGTAACGTAATTCGGAACACGTTATGCTTACTGAGATAGTGATACGTAGCACTTCCTCCATGTAATTCGGCAATCGCTTTGACTAAAGAAAGGCCAAGTCCCTGACCTACGGAATGACGCGAATTATCTCCCCGCCAAAATCTACGGAAGAGTTTTTCAGGCTCATTAATTTTCGTTCCAGGACTGGCGATATCAATATTAAGAGAGCCGTTGGCATCAAGAAAACTGGTTATATGAATACGCGATTTTTCTGGTGAATATCGAATGGCGTTAACAATAAGATTCGATAACATTCGTTGCAGTAAAATTTTATCCGCAAAGATTTGTTGATTGCACTCGACCTTAAAACGAATCTCTTTCTCGTCTGAAAGATATTCAAGATAGTCCAAAAGATTTTCAACTTCCTTATTGAGAGAAAGCGCATCCAGTTTCACCAAAACATTGTTTTTGTCTGCCCTAGCAAGAAACAGTATATTCTCTGTTAACCGCGAAATATTTTCCAGCTCTTCAATGTTTCCGGCAATTGTTTTTTGATATTCAGCGATACTTCTGGTTTGACTGAGCGTAACCTGATTCTGACCCAGTAATGCATTAATTGGCGTTCTAAGTTCATGAGCGAGATCGTCAGCAAATTGACTAAGGCGCTCAAAATCTTTGACTAAAGCATGATGCATTTTATTTAACGCCTGCCCAAGAGGTTTTAGTTCTCTCGGTAATGCGTTAACCTCAACCGGCACTCGGCTATCGTTATAATTCAGCGCTTCCGTTACACCACTCAACTTTTTGATCTCTCGCAACCCCGTTCTGATTAACAACGGACTTAATACTGAGCACAATATAATGGCGACAATGCAAATTATAATGCTATTAATTTTATACTGTTCAAGCATGTTATGTCTGGCTGAAGCCAATTTAGCCACAGTAACCGTTAATGATGGCGAAACTTCATCAATATTAATTCGGAAAGCATCTATCTCTGTATCATTAATAATGCTTCTGTAAATGCCTGCTGCGCTGATTGTCTCACTAGCAGGTATGTTATTTAACATGTCATCACTGACATTTGTCCGGTTAACAATTTTATTGATGCCATCACCATGAATGATCAAGATATCCTGACTAACATCCATCATCCGGTTAAAATAGACAGGTAATGTATCTGGATTTACCCCATCAATTAACAACTGCTTGATCTGCGCTGTCCGGTTAATGAGTGTTGTATCATCGCGCCATTTCAACTCACTTGCCAGGCCATTATAGAGAGTCCATACAATTCCAGCGCCAGCAACAGACAGCAGCAATATAAAAAGCAAGGTTAAACGGACGGTTATAGATAATCTTTTCATTATTTTTTTACCGCTACGAATGAATAGCCCATCCCCCGGATTGTGGCGATTAGCTTTTCAGGAAAAGGATCATCAACTTTTGCGCGGAGCCTGCGAATGGCGACATCCACCGTATTGGTATCACTATCAAAGTTGATTCCCCAAATTTCACTCGCAATAACCGTTCTGGGTATAATCTCGCCAGCTCTGGAGGCCAGTAGCCAAAGTAACTGAAACTCCTTGCGCGTCAGTGTAATACTGATATTGTCCCTGCTCACACTTTGACTGACAGAGTCCATTTTTAAGCCACTGATTTCTAATGTTGAATTCAGAGCGTGATGTTGCCTTAATTGTGCCCGAACCCTTGCCAGCAACTCAGAAAATGAAAAAGGTTTTACCAGATAATCATTTGCCCCACTGTCCAGCCCTCTGACTCTGTCATCGACAGAATCTCTTGCAGTAAGGCAAATAACAGGGGTTTGCTTTGCCGTTCTTAACGTTTGTAAGATCTGCCAGCCATCCATACCCGGAAGCATAATATCCAGAATGATCAATGCATAATCATCCTTCAGCGCAAGATAAAGCCCATCTCTGCCATCAGAAACGGCATCAATGACATAACCCGCTTCGGAAAGCCCCTGCGTTACCCATTCCTGGGTCCTTTGATTATCTTCAATAAGTAGAATCTTCATGAAAATAATATGCCATAAATCATATGTTATAGAAACAGTCTGGTTCATTACAAAATTGTAATGCTGCTGTAAGGTTACCCTGGACGTTTTTTCGCTATCCTCAAAACTCATTCACATGACAAGGATATAAACATGTTAAAGCGTTATTTAGTACTCTCGGTAGCAACGGCAGCATTTTCATTACCTTCTTTGGTTTATGCCGCACAACAAAACATTCTTAGCGTGCACATTTTGAACCAGCAAACAGGAAAACCCGCTGCCGACGTGACAGTCACTCTTGAAAAGAAAGCGGATAACGGCTGGTTACAACTTAATACCGCCAAAACAGATAAGGATGGACGAATTAAGGCACTGTGGCCCGAGCAAACTGCGACTACTGGCGATTACCGTGTCGTATTTAAAACCGGGGACTATTTCAAGAAACAAAATCTTGAAAGTTTCTTCCCTGAGATCCCCGTTGAATTTCATATTAATAAAGTGAACGAGCATTATCATGTGCCTTTGTTACTCAGCCAATATGGGTATTCAACCTATCGTGGCAGTTAATGCGTAAATATGTAAAAGCTGATCTCTGCTACTGTTAGGGAGGTGACTCCCTGACAGATTAACAGTAAACGGCTCTTGTTGGCTAACGACAAAAAAGTGTGATGGCTTATGAAAAAGAATCAATTTTTTAAAGAATCAGATGTTACGGCCGAGTCGGTATTCTTTATGAAGCGTCGGCAGGTGTTAAAAGCACTGGGCATCAGCGCAGCTGCATTTTCTTTGCCTCACGCTGCGCATGCCGATCTGCTTAGCTGGTTTAAAGGGAACGATCGTCCGCCCGCCCCCGCCGGAAAACCGCTGGAGTTCAGCAAGCCTGCCGCCTGGCAAAATAACCTGCCACTGACGCCAGCAGATAAAGTCTCCGGTTATAACAACTTCTATGAATTCGGGCTGGATAAAGCCGATCCCGCGGCTAATGCTGGTAGCCTGAAAACCGATCCATGGACACTGAAAATCAGCGGCGAAGTGGCAAAACCATTGACCCTCGATCATGATGATTTAACCCGTCGCTTCCCGCTGGAAGAGCGTATTTATCGTATGCGCTGCGTGGAAGCGTGGTCGATGGTGGTGCCGTGGATTGGTTTTCCGCTACACAAATTGCTGGCGCTTGCCGAACCCACCAGCAATGCGAAGTATGTCGCTTTCGAAACGATTTATGCGCCGGAACAGATGCCAGGCCAGCAGGACCGCTTTATCGGCGGCGGGCTGAAATATCCTTATGTCGAAGGATTGCGTCTCGACGAAGCAATGCATCCGCTCACACTGATGACCGTAGGTGTTTATGGCAAGGCGTTACCACCGCAAAATGGTGCGCCAGTGCGACTGATTGTGCCGTGGAAATATGGCTTTAAAGGGATTAAATCGATCGTCAGTATTAAGCTGACCCGCGAGCGTCCGCCAACCACCTGGAATCTGGTAGCGCCTGACGAATACGGTTTTTACGCCAACGTTAATCCGCATGTTGATCACCCGCGCTGGTCACAGGCTACCGAACGATTTATTGGTTCAGGCGGCATTCTCGATGTTCAGCGCCAGCCAACACTACTGTTTAATGGTTACGCCGACCAGGTGGCATCGCTGTATCGTGGCCTGGATTTGCGGGAGAATTTCTAAATGCGTCTGACAGCAAAACAGGTGACATGGCTGAAAGTTTGCCTGCATCTTGCCGGATTGTTGCCGTTTCTCTGGCTGGTCTGGGCGATCAATCACGGTGGACTGGGTGCCGATCCGGTGAAAGATATTCAGCATTTTACCGGTCGCACTGCACTGAAATTTTTGCTTGCGGCCTTGTTAATCACACCTCTGGCACGCTACGCAAAACAGCCGTTATTGATACGCACTCGCCGCCTGTTAGGCTTATGGTGCTTTGCCTGGGCGACACTGCATTTAACCAGTTACGCATTGCTGGAGTTGGGCGTGAATAATCTGGCGTTATTAGGTAAGGAGTTAATTACCCGGCCTTATTTAACGTTAGGAATTATCAGCTGGGTTATTTTGCTTGCTTTAGCGTTCACTTCAACCCAGTCGATGCAGCGAAAACTCGGCAAACACTGGCAACAGTTGCATAACTTCGTCTATCTTGTCGCGATCCTGGCCCCAATACATTATCTGTGGTCAGTGAAGATTATTTCACCGCAGCCACTCATCTACGCTGGGCTGGCTGTACTGCTTTTAGCCTTACGGTATAAGAAGTTGCTTTCCCTTTTCAACCGGTTACGCAAGCAGGCCCACAACAAATTATCTCTATAACTTCATATTGCCGACAAACTTCGCGTTATCCCGGCCGGATGCGGCGCGAGCGCCCTATCCGGCCCACACAGATCGCATCAAGTTATGTTTCGTTTGTCATCAACCTTTCATCGCCAGATGAATTTATTTTATTTCAATAAGATAGTTAAATACACCTGAGAATACCATGCTCTCATTTCCTAATGAGTTGTTGCATTTTTTCATATGTTACAATATAACATTACACATCATGTACATTAACTCTGGAGGAAATTGTTTTGGCGATTCGTCTTCATAAACTGGCTGTTGCTTTAGGTGTCTTTATTGTTAGCGCTCCTGCCTTTTCGCATGGTCATCATTCTCATGGCAAACCCTTAACAGAGGTCGAACAAAAAGCTGCTAATGGTGTTTTTGATGATACCAATGTACAAAACCGAACGCTCAGTGACTGGGATGGAGTCTGGCAATCCGTTTACCCTTTACTGCAAAGTGGCAAACTTGATCCCGTCTTTCAGAAGAAAGCGGATGCAGATAAAACCAAAACATTTGCTGAAATTAAAGATTATTATCGCAAAGGTTATGCGACAGATATCGAAATGATTGGCATTGAGGACGGCATTGTCGAATTCCATAGAAATAATGAAACAACATCCTGTAAATATGATTACGATGGATACAAAATACTCACCTATAAATCAGGCAAGAAAGGCGTTCGTTACTTATTCGAATGTAAAGATCCTGAAAGCAAAGCCCCTAAATATATACAATTTAGCGATCATATAATTGCACCACGAAAATCATCTCATTTTCACATTTTTATGGGTAATGATTCCCAACAGTCTTTATTGAATGAAATGGAAAACTGGCCAACGTATTATCCCTATCAGTTGAGTAGCGAAGAAGTGGTCGAGGAGATGATGTCTCATTGATTTTTTTGCGCTGACTTCAGTTATTTAACAGAACAGTGCCTGGTAGTAACAACAATAATTTACCAAGACAAATAAGTAAGGCAAACTCAGACACGCTCATACTTGAGTCGTGTCTTTTTTATTATGTCTGTAGAAAAAACTGAGAAAAAGGCGAACAATAAATACACAACTCAGCCATACAGACTGGCAGCGCAAATGTTTCCAGGAGCAAGTCATCTGTCATGGTAAAGCTAACCAGAAATATAGGTTAATTTTTGTGTTTAAACCTTTTTTACTTATTAGTATGATACAAAGGCTTTCAAAAAAGCTGGGAAATTCAACAACTCTTGGAAATTATGGACTTTGTCCCGCGGCTTTAATCTGACGGCCGCGTTCCTTTTTTGGCTCAATTATTGACCTCTTCTCTACGCAACTTCAGTTCCCGCCAGCAACTTTGCGGCAGTTTCATAGGATCAATGCCTAAAAGAATAATGGTGACCGATAAGAAAACGACTGAATAACTGTAGATTTTCGCTCGAAACCTTCCTGTCAGACCCATAGCGAATCAAGTGCTGAATGTCACAGTATCGAACAGAAAACAGTGACGATCTAACCCTTCAAGAATATCCTACGATTGTTCTGTTTAGGAAAAGCAAGGCGGGAAGTCGGGAGATAAGTCATTGATAAAGTGGCGGAGAGAGGGTCTAAATTTTTAGTGTTCGATAATGCCCACCAAAGTGCTATTTTTCCTTTAAAAACAAAATATTGTCATTATTTTTTTGTTCGGTAGTGTATTGCTACAGTGCAAACAATCAGCTATTTTATGCAGTACCGTATGTATGGCGGGTTGTATGACAGGATTTTGCTATGCCAAAGAAGGCCAAGGAACTCTCAGGACTCGTCGTATCACGATTAAAATCCGAAGGTATGTATGCCGTTGGTGGTGTGGATGGTTTATACCTTCGCATCCGAAATCAGTCCCGTGCATGGGTTCTTTGCGTAGCTATGGGAACCCGAATCAACAATCTCGGTAGAACAGTTCCAAGACGTTTGAATATGGGGCTTGGCCCTTACCCGGAAGTCTCCTTAGCCGAAGCGCGTGACAAAGCGCGTGAGCTACGTAAACAAATCCGTAATGGTATTAATCCCCTTCAAGAAAAACACGAGCAAAAAGCCCGGCAGGAAATACTGGCCCGGAAGAAAAAGACCTTTGCCGAATGTTGTGAGGAAGTGCTGGAAGTCAAAGACAGTGAGATGAAGAACAAAAAACATCTCGCGCAATGGCGTTCCACACTGGAAACCTATGCCTACCCTTTCATTGGCAAAAAGGCCGTTAGTGAAATCACCAAAGTCGATCTTCTGGCAATACTGGAACCTATCTGGTTAACCAAGAATGAAACTGCCAGTCGTCTACGTGGACGTATTGAAACAGTGATCGATTACGCCAAGGCCAAAGAATACTTTGAAGGTGATAATCCTGCAGCATGGAAAGGTATGCTGAAACCTCTCTTGCCTCAGCCAAGTAAAGTTCAGATCACCAAACACCATGCGGCCCTTCCCTATAACCAGATCGGCTCCTTTATGAAAGAACTACGTGAACGAAGCGGCGTTTCGCCTCGTGCGCTTGAGTTTGCCATACTGACCGCAGCACGCTCAGGTGAAATTCGTGGTGCCGAGTGGTCAGAGATCGATCTTGAAGGTAAAACATGGACCATCCCCGCCAGTCGAATGAAAGCAGCGAAGGAGCATCGAGTTCCGTTGTCTGATGCTGCTGTTGCCCTGTTAAAGGCTTTACCACGCTTTAAAGGTATCAATTTTGTATTCCCTGCCACTCGGAAGGGACAACTCTCGGATACGGCTTTACTGGCAGTCCTAAAGCGAATGGGATATACCGACTTAACGCAGCATGGGTTTAGATCGACATTCCGTGATTGGGCTGGTGAAACGACCAACTACCCGCGTGAAGTAATTGAACATGCGTTAGCTCACCAGTTGGCAGATAAGGCAGAGGCTGCCTATCAACGGGGGACGTTGTGGCCTAAGCGGGTGGCGTTGATGAATGAGTGGACGAGGTATTGTGTTTCTTAGAAGTTCTAATTAGCTACAAATAGTCCCCGCCCTTTATGAACTGACACCATAAATTCTTAATGATTGTATAAGATTTATCAATTTAGAGTAATATACGACAGAAACGTTTCACATGAATATGCTGTTTTTAAGGAGAAAAATGAAATGAGTAAACTGGACTGGTTCAATAACGTAGAAAATCGCCCACATCCTTGGGAAGGTATGGGGCTGACATGGTTGACAACAGCACTAAATGTCCCTGATGTAAAAGCAGCTATTAATTTTTACACTGAAGTAATGAAGATGGTGGTAATTTCTGAACTTGAGGGTGATGGTGGTGATGTATTATTTGCTCGTATCCGTTACCGTGGCACAAACTTCACCATAAATAAGGAAGGATGGGATTCCGACCTGAAAAGCCCAAATACTTCGGGAGCTATGCCTCCCTTTATTTTTTATATGTATGTAGATGATACGATCACTCTGGTAAATGAAATGGTTGAAGCTGGCTCGACTGTTCTAAATGAACCTGCTGAAATGTTCTGGGGTGATTTAAAAGCCCGTGTGAAAGACCCATTTGGTTTTATCTGGGATATAGCACAGAAACTGTAAAGAAATCGTCAGATCATCGTTCAACTCCTCTTTTCGGTTAAAGTAGGCTGTTGAAATCAAAATGCACAACACATTTAATTCTTACTATGTCGTGCATTTTTGATTCAAATAATTAATACAAAATCAATTCTGTATACTACTTTTATTTACATGCATATAACCTTCTGAAATTACTATAACAATGATCATTCTTACTACCACTACAACGACGTTCATCATATTCCGCAATAAGTGTTCCAGATATATAACCAAACTGAGGACTATACGTTGACCCCGGACAGGCACATGTCCCTGTATCACTATTCGGTATAACGCATTTATAACCAGAGATTTGATCTGTTATCGTTATAAAAATACCTTTCAGGCCATCACCACTTGCTGTCTGCCATTTACCGTTAACACACGATAACACTCTACCTGTACTGTCTCGACCCACCAGACCATTAGGCGTACATTTCGCATTTAATGTTGCCTGACCATTCAGGTGGAGATATTCACCTGCTTTGATTCTGCCTGTTGATTCAATTGTCCCGTTGGATTTTATCGTTCCGGCGGTAAGATTACCTGAAGCATAAATATTACCCGCGTTGTTCATGTAAGCTTTAACTGTTTTACCGGTTCCTACACCAACAGTCCCCGACGCATACAAATCATAGGTGCGAACACCGCCAGCCCAGCCAGCAGGCAGATCGTTTGGATTAAGTCCGTTCGTCGCAATACGGCTACCAAATTTAGCCAGACCTGTTGTTGATAGCGTATTAAGATAGGTATCGGATTTTACCCTCAGATTGTTGTTGATATTTACAGGACCATTAAGGGTAGATGTTCCTCCCACACTCAGATCTGATGCAACAGACGCATTACCCATTGTCTTAAGTGCTCCGGTTGTTGTTGTCCCTGATGCCGTCATATCTTTGATATTTTTGATACTCTTACCACCAAGATTCAGATCACCAGTCATCGGCAACGTTCCATCACGACGCAGATAAACAGAATACATTGAAGAGTTATAGCCCACACGGTAAGCCAGCAATCCACCACCCGTGATATTGCTATAGCTGTTAGAGTTCTCACTCCACTGTCCGCCATAGCCGGACGCTATCTTGGTGTTTCTGCTCATCCCACCATCAACACCTGCCGCCTGAACCGCTTTACCTAACAGGTCATAACGAATACGCCCACCTTCTTCCCACGGGCTGGAGGTTGTTATAAGGCCATTAATGACGTAATCCGGCGCTGTTCCTGAACGCTTTAACACAATTTTGTAGGATGCTTTTTGCGCATTCGTTCCTGTATAGCCTACAGGCAACAAACCTTCATTAATTAACGTCTGGTAAGTGATTTCACAACCAGCAGCCGAACAGGTTCTTGGCCCCGGATCGCTGCTTTGATTATTAGATGATGACAGTGTGGAAATCTTGTCATATCGAATACTGATATAGCGGTTAACTGCTTCACCGAGTTGTTTAATCTGTGTTCCGACATTATCAGCCAATACTGCTTCCTGATCGTTTCTCATATCCTGAAACTTCATAAAAGCGATAAGCGTTCCAATACCTAACACAATAGTCACTTCCAGTAAGGTAAATCCTTTTTTCTTTATCATAATTATCTCCCTGTTTTAGCAATAAGAAAGAAAAGGGCCTGCGCCCTCTTCATTAAATAGACGTGAAAACTAATGTATTACTTGTGGCATTCGTACATGCTGCTGCCGTAGCTGCCACATCGAGTGTTCCTCCTGCGGCTTTAACAACTTTGGTTCCAACCGTGGTAATGTAGAAATTACCTGCTGCCGCTGTCGCAATCTTCACACATTCCGCTGCTGGCACATTATCGTATGTGATAGTGAAAGAAGAGCCAGCCGCTGATGATGGTCCTGTAGCTGTAGCAGCCAGCGTCACATTACCTTTAAAGGCATTAATGGGTTTAGCTGCCGTTCCTGACCCACTTAACATATTGTCAGGGAAGATTTTTGCCTGAACAGCCACAGTATTTGTCAGGCCAGTAAAGCTTGATGCCGACGTGTATAACGCTTTAACACCTGCCTGTATGGTGGCAATGTTATTGGATTCTGCCTGCGCTCTTTGTGAAGCCTGAACCTTGGGATAAACGATAAAAGCCGCTACCACTAATGCAGCAATGATGCCCAAAACAAGTAATAGTTCGAGTAGTGAGAAACCTTTCTTGCTTTTTCTTTTGTTATTTAATAAAACCATTATTATCTCCTTTTTTGTTTTAATGATAACTCCTGTTATAACGCTTCTCTCATATCTGGCAATAGAAAGAGCAAGATATATTTAACTCTATCTGATAGACGGATGAATTAAAAAAGGCAAAGATTTCTCTTTGCCTTCCGGGAGATTAAAAAACAACATTTGTTATCACTACTACTGTCATTACTACTTCCTCATGGGATATTTATCATATCTGATAAAAAAGTAATAATGACGTTCACTACATAAAGATAAAAATTAACAGATTACTGGTCAAACAGAACGCATGATTGAAAAGGAAAAAAATATTAATAAAGGATTACCCTGCATTCTGTTCTTTTATATAGATAACAGATAATAATTAGATATCAATACCTGAATCAAAATAAATTTAAAGATTTTTATTTTTGTCTTCTATCCATTTGCGCGAGAAACTTCCTGCCTGCTTTTATATACGTTATTCTTTCAATATCATTCAGGTCAGATACTGAAAGCAAAATCCCCATAACAAGCTCTTTATCCACCTGTTCGATATCGCAATGCATAGCCTTAGCTACTTCCGCACCAAGAATAATCTTTAGCCTTGTTTCAACTTTCTTACGTTCTGATTTCTCCAGAGACTTAAGACGATTAAGTTCTAGTTGAGCAAAAGCAACCTTTTGCTTTAATGTTTTTTCTGTTCTTGTTTTTTTACTTTCATTATCCATAGTTATCACCTCTTGCTGTTTATACGTATTTAATTATCACAAAGAGAAATAACGTCAAATTTATACCATTTTGTCAGAGACAATGATTCTGATACATCTATTTATAAATATGTGCAACGCATGTGATAGTATTCACTAACTAAAAACATCCAACACTCTCCGCGTTACTTATTTTTGCGCATTCGTGCTTTTATTTTTACCTGTCATTTTCAAACTCTATTTCCCAATCTCAACCTGTGAATTGTGCAACACATAACACTGTCTGTTTTATTCGTTTTTTTCATCAAATTTAGCAGCCCCGCCTTACGGCGGGAATAATTAATACTTCTTTTGCCCTTACGGGCCTTTTCTTTACTCTTTTTGTCCTGCGGACGTGAAACCTACACCTTTAATCCAGTTTGCGCCGCTTAACCCGGCGTATTGTTTTACAACCATACATATATTTCGTATTAATTAATAAGAGGGGCATTTTACATTGGCTTATTTTCTTAAAGACAATGCCCACCTATACACTGCTACGCAGTGTGTGGGGTCTACCGACGGTTGCCTGCCGCAGGCTAAAAGCAAAACCAACGTCAACCCCGAAGTTTTTCTGGCGAAAACTAACAGCAGCTTATATATTTGAGGTTATATTTTTAATGGCGATTTTTCATCTGGATTTTAAAATTGTGAAACGAAGCGAAGGCATGACTTCCGTTGCGAAAGCTGCCTACCATGCCCGTACACGTATTACAGATGATCGCATTGGCGAAACATTTGATTTCAGCCACAGAACAGATCTACATGGTCATATTATATTAGCCCCGGTTTCCGCCCCTGTTCATATTGTTGAAAGCTCGTCAGCACTCTGGAATGAAGTTGAAAGAGTTGAACGCCAGAACAACGGTCAAACAGCCCGTTATTTTGATGTCGCTATTCCCGTAGAACTCAGCAATGACGACAAGAAAAAATTAGTTGCCGAATACTGCCAGAAGAACTTTGTTGATAAAGGAATGATTGCTGATATCGCATTCCACGATTTAGATGGTAAGAATCCCCATGCTCACGTCATGTTAACCCTGAAAACTATCACCGCTGCTGGCTTCGGTAAAAAAGACAGAAGCTGGAATGATAAGAAGATAATGATCCAATGGCGTGAGTCGTGGGCCACGATGTCAAACAGCTACCTTGAAGCCGCAGGCAGTGAAGAACGTATCGATCACCGTTCTCTCAGGACACAATGTGCTGATGCCCTTGCTCAAGCAGAGGAAGCATTCAGCGCTGAAGAGAAAGCATTCTGGCTTGCCAAAGCAACAGAAACAAACCGCCCGGCAATGCAACGTGTTCATCGTGCTAAATGGAATGACACCGAGTCACAGGAACAACGAGCTGCCGAACAAGCTCAACGTGATCAGCAAATAGAGGAAGCGAAGAAGGTCTATACGACATTCAGTGAGCTACCACTGGAGATCGTGGTTGATGTCAGAAGCTTTACGATTACACATCTTGCTGAACCCGAAGAGATCATTATCCCTGACTACCCGGCAACAGTAGAACCGCAACCGGCTATGGCGACACCTACCACAAGCAGAAGACCAGCAGCAAAATCTTACCGTAATCCCAATAAGGTCAGTAAAGTAAATGTTTCAGGGAAGAAATCCCCTGTTCTGGTTGTTCCTGAACCAAAAGCATCCACTAAATTGAAAACCCCATCTCTTCAAAACACCAGAGCGGTGAACCGTGCTCCCCTACATATCAGAAAACAGACCAAGCCACGACAAAATGGTTTGTTTAAACGTTTCACACTACTCATCGTAGACTTCCTGAAAGAGAGATTTGTATGGGCGAGAAGGAAAACTGATACCACTGATGCTGACCATGATAAGCGTATCGCTGAAAATTATGTGTTTGATGAAGTGCTGGGTGTCAATGTTCCACGCTCGGAGTTTGAAAGACGCGCTAAGTTTAACAATGAGCAGACATCATCAAAAGCAGGAGTCTATGGCAATGAATCAGATCATGACAAGACCGTTCGTTTTCCAAGTCGTCCGAAGCAGGAGTTGCGTAATCCTAATTATAGCATGGTTCTGACACCTTCCCTTTATTCTGACAAAATAAGTAAGTTCAGCGTTTACAAATTACCTAAACAGACTAATAGATAATTTTACTGACTGAGTTAATATATCATTGAATATCATTAAAATTAGAATTATATTGTATACCACATAAACCACATACGCAGGGTGATCAATACACTCAGAGCCACAATGGATAACACAGCAGAGTATTATTATGATATATGATGATAAAGTTGATTCTTATATAATAGATAGAGCAAAGCTCCCATTACAATTTCCAACACACTGTCAACCAGCAGAGTTTTGGGAGCAATTAGGTAGAACAATTGCGACATTTGGTTTTCTGGAGGAAATACTTGGGAAAGCAATATTTGCATTTACCGCAACGCGTCATTATAGTAATGATGAAATTGAAGATGCCTATAAAGCATGGATACCTCAATTAGAAAGAGCGTTGACAGATCAACTATGGAACTTAGCAGAATCATATGGTAAATCAGTACGATTAAATAGTGCTTCAACAATAGAAAATATTGATGAATTAGTCGATGATATAAAAGCTGCTGCAAAAATTCGCAATGTTTTATGTCATGGTTCTTGGCATACACCTGATGTTGAAGGAAAGAGCATTCCATTATTTTTTAGTAAACAAAATGAAAAATTCAATACACCAATAGATATAAATTATCTTCATAATCTCCAGCGCCATGTCATGGATTTAATATGTGCTGTCATTGACTCCGTTACTCACATGGGGTGGCAATTCCCCGGAGGGGCTGGACCGGGTGAACCTTTGATTCGCGATTAGATATTTTTCGTACTTAAGGGTAATATATTATTGCCCTTATTACTTGCCCTATTGGCTATCAGCTATCTTACCATCCATAACGTATAGATATTGGTTTACCATATAACGTCTCCGTCTAACTTGTGACCTTTGGCTCGTTTTAAAACCTTAAAATCACAAATTCCGTATGGATAAATTTTAGAAATTCTAATCACCATATTGGATACAATTTCAGTTTTGTTTAGTATAGATTCTGGTCGCAAAGTAATATTTGAAGTACCTTTTATCTTCGCACTTGGAAAAACGATCCCATCAATATCTTTATGTTTTTCAAGTAATAACCTACTCAATGTTCTAGAATATATATAGTTATTTTTCGATGCTAACACATCGTTTAATAACTCGGCAGACAAAGCATCCATATATAAGAAAGACATTAATCCACGAATATCTTTCGCTCCGAGCCGAGTAATTAATTTACGCACCTCATCTGATAAGATCGGAGAAATAGTAGTTATCCCATGATATGCGTTATAGATTTCACCGATTGCCAAACACCGAATACCTGAATGAGCATTCTTGGGAAGTTCTAATTGAATAATCTGAACTATATCACCATCTTTGGCATTAATTTCAGCCAATGCCGTCCCTATGTGGTATGAAGCATAGAGCATAGGTTTCCCTTCATCATTCATTCGACCAATGGTAGTTAATTCAGGTGGAGGTGAAAGTAATTGACTAATACTTCCATAACCATCAGCATTAGAACATCTTCTTGCCCTAATTATTGGTCGGTCATAACCAAAACTAAAGTTAAGACCACCAAATGAGTTAAGATACCATGATAGATGGGCTTCAACTGACTTTGGTGTACTATTTGCTAATAAATCATTCCGAAAATGGTCAAGACTACTCAATTCGATAACTTTAACATTCTTCTCCATTAACTTCCCCTTTCAGTCTATGTTTCATTTTATAACATACTACTATAAAAATTATCGAACGGGTGATAATAGTTCCAACCCTAATTGTGTTATACCTATTAGAAGAGGCAGGTCAAAAGACAACAAGATAATCGATAAAGTATACCACTTCGGATAAGCTCTATTAAATGGAGTCTAAATAGTCTGTGTAAACATGCCCCTGCCCTGAACTTCTTCAGAGCAACAGAGGCATTTAACGATCCAGCATCCTTTTAGTTAGCTTTCCAGCCATTACTTGTTTTAACAAGATTCATTGCAGCATCAGCAGGTTCATTCATCCCTTTAACGCTGGCGAATGCTTTTTTGTCAATCCAGCCCGGAACGTCAACCAGCTTCCACGTATAGGTCACGCGAACTACTTTCTGATTACCGTTTCCCGGCTCAGTCCATTCCTTAATCTCGTCAACAGCACGACGACCAACACAGGCACCGTCTGTTGTGCTCCAGACTTTAGCTTTTATTCCTTCGTCTGTTATCCCTAATACGTTCGAGTCATAACCCTGCTCAAAAACCATCAGGCCCTGCTCAACAAAGCCATCGAGGATTACTGAATTCGTTCCTGTGCCAGTCGAATCAAGTCGTGGCTTGGCAAGACGGATGGGGAAGCTGGTGTTATTGTTATCCAGCGAGAAGCAGTATTTGTCCTGCCCAATCTTGGTATTAATCGCTTTCTCAAAATCACCTTTCTCACCACATCCCGCCAGTGCCAGAGCTGCGCCAGCAACGAGTAAAATCTTCTTCATCTGCTTATCCATCCTGATAATCAAAGTGCCTAAATTTTTGACCTAATCTGGTCAGGGCTAGAGTTGTTGCGGGATCCGGCTGATATCACATAGCAAAACCACCGCTTAACCAATTGATAGGATTCAATTCTTTTAGCGTCTCGTCATATCGTTTAAAACGATCAAAAACAATCTTATGATAGCCTTTAACTATCATAAATAGATATTCGATCGATTATAACAATTAATCACCGATCGAAAACGCACAATCAATCGTCATAAGCTATCAATAATTGATTATCGATCTTTTATATCGATCATTTTATTGAGATCTGTTCACAAAATGATATGCTTCGTATAGGTCGTTCAGTAGGATCTGGTGAGGTGGATATGGAAGTCATCAACAAGGAAACCGACAGCATTCAAGCAATGTCTGACAGTGCTGTTTTATCATATGTCTATGAACAGTCTGGATTCTCTATTGATCTGAATAAATGTTTTGTGCGGCTATTCAATAATGCATCTGGCATTAATGCCGTACATGACTATAACCAAATCCGGGAAATCAATTACACATTACCAAACACTGATTTCGGTGAGGCAGAGATCTGTATTCTCACATCTGGAAGCAACAATGCTTTATGGAAGTTTACTGTTAGGTCGGAAGACAATGAAAGAGTTTGTGAGAGATGGATTAACATATTTGATGAGCAGATATTTAACAGTATATAAAATAAAACATAAAATGTTAATTCTTTTATAAAGGAAACCGCAAATATATTTGCTTTTTTAGAAATTAATATTTAATTATATACACGTGTAATATTTAATAATGAGGTTTATTTATGTCTGGAAAAAATCCATTCTGGAATTATGATTATAATGCAGCACAACGCAACAGAGAGATTGTAGATTCATATCAACAGGCTAATGAGGCAAGGCTTGATTCTCAACAGGCTCAGTTTGAAGCATCTATGGCTAATGACAGGGTTAGTAGAATACAGGTGCAGTTGAATAATACAATCAACAGTCATAAAAAGGTTATTGCTGATTATGAGCAGCGTTTGGAAGAACAAAAAACAATTTCTTTTAAATTGATCATGAAGGTAAATATATTTGAGAGAACGTTAAATCGCCTTCAAGAGCAATGGCCTGAAAAAAAAGAAAGCATCTTAGACGAAATTCAGCACCAGAAAGATTACTGTTCGGTTGAAGAATACAAAGAGAAATGGTGGAAATGGGTCAATGATGGTGGCCTTACACCAGAAGCTAATTGCTTAAAATTCCCTTACCCAGAGCGCGAGATAAAGAACAAGCCATAAGAAGAAACTAAGTATTTTTTCATAACATTCAATTAAACTTCAATAAGACACTTCTCTACTGTGTCTCCTACAAATACGTCTAAAATTCACTCACTTTATGGAACGTTCAATATGACCATCGTTTCTAATCCTCGGTATGTTGTACAGCTAATCGTCCTTCCAAAATATCTTATAAGCAATATTGCTCCCAGTGAAGTTATTAAAGGAAAAATAGATAAATCAGAAATGATCTATATGTATATTATTTACGACACTGTAGGTTTAATATACAAGAACAGCTTTCCTGATGATGAAAAATCCGCTATTCTGGAATGCTATAAGTTGAACTACAGTAATATTCCCATTTACAAGGCAGAAGTAGCCAAATTCAAAGACGGCTCACCCGATAAACTCAAGGACATATCCCCATACCAAAAAATTGAAGATTCTAATGAGGAATACGACAACCTTCGCGACGAGGAAAAAGTGAAATTATTCGAATATTTAGAGAAAGAGCATGGTGTAGAAAATATCTCTCCAGTTAAGCTAAGAAGACCGCGACCTTAAAAATCAGCCTCAGCATAATGGACTGCGCCCCAAAAGTTGGACACCCAACTGATTAAGGTGCAGTTTTTTATGGCAAAGCCAAAATATTCTCTCGAAACCAAATTAGCTGCCGTTAATCATTATCTTGCCGGACACGATGGCGCACGTCGTATCGCTGAACGTTTTGGTGTTGAAGAAACATCATTGCGCAAAAGAGATAAGTTTAGCCCACGACCATGCCATATATACGCTCCATCAATAGGTGGCAACTTTCCTGTAATCATTTGATGTATTTCTTTCGAAGTGCTTTTTTAAATATATCTTTAGAACAAAAATAACTCATTAATTACTCTCTTTACAAAATAACTTTAAAATCTTTTCTGGATCTATAAGCCGTATAATCCTCTAGTGCTCGAATAAAATTAATATCACTTTTTGATATTAATGAATGAATAAAAGCATCTAATCTGTTGCATTCACTATAAGAAAAGGAAATATATTTGTACAACATAAAATAGTCACTATCGTCATCATAAGATGATACATTATTTTCAAGTAAAAAATAAAAATATCTTGAAATTACAGCTTCTTTAGCATTACCACTAACATAAAAAATATTTTCGCTTGTTATTTTCATACAAACCTCTCTGACTTAATATTACTTTTTTTACGATATTTATCCAAAAAACACCCAATAGAAATAACACAGTTTTCCACTGATGATGGTTATCATCACGCAGATAACAGGCAGAAAAACAAGGTAAAAACGGAAATTTCATCCATAGTTTTTTCTTCATGAGTATCGTTTTTATTGAGATCATCTTTTTACATTTTTTATTTTCCATATTAACCTTGTAAATTATTATTTCGTTGCCTGTGTTGATTTTGTCGCATTGATTTTCAGGTTATTCAACATCACCTTATCAACAGGTTGTAGTTGCTGTCCTAATAGGGCTGCTAATAAAATATTGGTGTCTTCTGTTCTTTCTATTAGAAGCATCTGTAATCTTAAATCAATGGCCTGCATTCTTGCCTGCTCATGTGCGGTTTCTTTTTCATCTGTACTGCTGATCTTGACCTGCCATGCATCAGCACCAGTAGTATCCGCATAGCGAGAATAGATCTCATATCTCAACATTTCCCATTCCGAAGGTTTAGACGGGAACTCTGCTCCGGGGAATAATGTCGCATACTTGGTTTTCACAGACACATCAGTCCACGCCTGACTTGCTCCTGCTGTAGAACCAAGTCCTGAGCCGATATTTACCCCTCTTGAGTTTACTGATACATCACTAGATTTCTTTATTGCCAGAATAGAATCAACAGCATTAGTTCCCGCTGTGCTTCTGGCAACAAAACTCGAGAATGCTGACAGGTATTCGCGTCCTTCTTTCGTATCTTCAAGATTCCTGTCATTTAGCTGCTGTAGCGGTAAATTACCGATTAGATTTCGCTTAGCAGCGTCAGCCACTTTCATCTGTTTAACGTCATATGATTGGTTTGAAACTTTATTCCCCTGAGCATCAGATATGGATAGCGGTGGTGTGGTGAGTGAGGTGGCAGATTTATCTTTATCAGCATATGCACCAATAGCACTACATCCACCTCTGTTGTATTTCACATCCTCGTCAGAACAGACTTCAATTGAGACCCGGCCCATCACGTTATTTTTAGCCTCATTTATACCGGTGCTTGCTCCCGTAAACATTTTCACACTATTTTCAGCTAAAGCAGCTTTAGCTGAGCTTGTGTTTGATCCTGCCGACCCTCTACCTCCTGCTGCTGTAGCTTCCTCACAAGCATTAGCATCAGGAATTCGCTTAAGGATATTTTGCATTCTTTGCTCCTGAATAGCTTGGTTTGCATTGCTTATAACAGAGTTCTTTTGATTCTCATTAGCAGTAATATTAGCCTGTGCAAATTTGTCATTCATCGAGACTAATGTCTCAATCATTCCATTCCCCATAGATTGAGGGGATGCTCCCATTACGTAAGGTGTCAATACTTCTTCCGTGACGGGCCAGACAGCAAAAGCTGTATTCGAATACATAACAGAAAAACACAAAATCGAAGTCGCTGCTATTCTTTTTATTTTGAAATTACCATGACTCATCACACACTCCCTTTAATTCATTACATTCTTTATTAATTAATAAATTAAAAATGAATTGTCAATTATTCTGACTATACTTAATGATCCCTTATCGTGTTTAAAAAGCATAGATTTTAAAACCAACTCAGATTAATATATCCACACCTAAATCATCATTAAGAGAGTTGCTATGTCGAGTTATAAGATTGAAGTTAAGGTTGAAACAGATTCTGATGGTTCGGAAATATCCAAGACGTGGAATATTTATAGTCTGGATGGTTCATTAGTGAAAAGTGGGATTGTTTCTGAGGCTGAAGCGAAAAATTGGATTAAAGCCACCGAAGATAAAGAGTTTTTATTCGAGGTATCCAAAGATATTAAAGCCGATATATCTCATCCAAAAAAAAATAAATGAAGCCTTAAATCCTGTGGTACAACCCACAGGGTTTATTTATTGGACTCTAAATTTATAGCTTCCCAGTAATCCATCCCTGAAACTATATGAATCAGTGCATTCCTGTATTCATCAAAATCAATGTGCTCATTACACTTGAGCTTATTTAATACAGAAAGCGTTATTTTAGCCTTATCCTCCTTTGATAAGGTAATATTATATTTTCTGCATTGCTCAATATGATATCGTAATGTGTATGAGAACGTATCAATATTCATCACTGACAGAACCGAACTATAAAACGAAAGGATATTATCGTTATCACTGTGCTTGATGTATAAATCAACAGACTTCTCTCCAATTATTTTTTGTTCCTGTTCAGTAATACAACTATCAAAGTACAGTTTCATTTCTTCATTCATTTAAACCTCCTGATTTATATACTTGGTTATTATCTATCTTTATAAAAGTAATAACTGACTGTCAATTTTCAACAATGCATGAACTATCAGATACCCTTTCAACATATCGCCAATAAATCGAAGACACAGCATCTTCATCAGTTTTTTGTTTTAGCGACGAAAAGAATCAGGGCGTTTCCATTCAAACACTGCAGCATGTCTTGCTTTAGTTCTTTCACTTTTAATCTGATTGGCTTTACGTTGAGAACGAATCTGTTCGCGGGCAACACACGACTCTTTCCTTCGTTCTTCAGCAGTCAGTATTGACTCTTTTGCTTTCGTTGATTACGATACTGCATTATTTATGAACTTTCTTTCTGATAATGATACTCTTCTCAAACGACCATAATTATCGATATTCCTGACTCGTGGTTTCCTTTCTTTTTTAACTTTAACAACATCAGATGTTGCTCCATCAACTTCATTTACTATTTTTTGTACTGATACAACATTACCTTTATCCGCGATGGTTTTATTTGCTTCTCTTATAGCAAGGACAACATCACGAAATCTATATATAACTTCACGTTTTTCTTTTTTAGTCACCCATCTTCTTTTAACCATTGCTGCTTCATTCAGCATGTTAACGAAAATTGATCGTTCATATTCAGTAAGATCTTTTATCCATCCTTTTCTTCTCTTCGCTTTTTTCTCAGATTTGTTTTTCATTTTATTTATCCTTTTCTTTTTACATTGCTTACTTAATACAATTAAAACAAAAGATATTCAAATTAAACAATATAATCATTACTGAAATATTTTTATCTGTGACTTTATGAATAGCACCTTGTTTTTCATTTTTATCATTAGGGATATATTTTTATTTTTTAATGAAATTCTTGTACTAGTTTTACTAATTAATTAATTTAAAAGCATTAGGTTTTAGATAGCGACTTTCAGTTGTAGTAGTTTTCCGTCAGGAAAACTTAGTTTTTCTGCAAGCTTCACCCCCCTAATCCCCCGTAAAAAAATACTGTTGTTATATTTTTTCTTAGGTTCGCAGGTTGGCGTTTCTCACCGTAGCTATTGAGTTCCAGCATGTTTCCAACGCAGGGACTCCCCATCGGACTCCTACGGATACATCATGATCATTTAAAGCATTTTCTCGTTTTACTAAAGAAAATGACACTACCGCTTTATAGATTTTAGATGAACGCTTCAAGTTGATGGCTACCGACTTCCCCCCGTTTATATGCCACCTACAATAACCTTAGAACAAAACAGTTTTTAACACATGATATCCAAAGATTCTTAGACCCGTACAATCAGGTTTAACGTTATTGCTTTTGAGAACTAAATTAGTTTTTGGAAATGGTATTTGATAGGCTTGTAAAAAGTTGAGATTTAGATTTGACAAATATGAAAAGATTATTTAATACTTTATTATATTTGTAGTCATGTTATCTGGTTAACTGATTACAAGGCTTCAAAAGTCGGCAAAACTTTTTTAGTCCTTAAAAAGTCAACTTTGATAAGTTGGCTTTTTTTGTATCTTCATTCTATTTACATCTTAATATTTCATTTGTCAAATATAATATTATAACATACGCAATTGAGCCATGATTTCTACATGGCTCATGTTTGATATTTATGTATGACACTAACCTTATTCCGATATTTCTCCTTTGTTTTCGACATCTTTCTTGATTCTTATTGCCAACTCAACAATTTCTTTCAGATATAACTGGTGGCTGGCAACTTTTTTCAACATTAATGCCCCCAATGACATACCCAGCAAAAGTGCTAATCCAAACATGATAATAGTATTAGTAGAATCCGCATTAGAAAGGTCTCCAATAAATGTTTGACTTAATTTATCAAAGCCAATTGATGCCTGTACTGCCGAATAGCAGAGACCCAATACCGAGAGTACTGCTGTTTTTTCGCCAAAAAAGCTACTAACTCTCATCGTTATTCTATTAATCTTAAGTTGTATCCAGTGAATCGCATACAATAATTCTTTTTCTGAATAATCTAAAAGACGCTTTGCGTTATCTTCATCATGTGATATTTCGCAAATAAAGTCATTAAAAGCTTCTTTCTTCCAATCAATCAAGTGTTTTATTCCTAAGATAGGTGGCAATGCCATTATTACTAATCCTATTAGCACCCCTGTAAAATACAACCCAAAAATAACATCTACAACTGTCTCGGTTCTAAAACAACTATTGAATTTATACAAAGCAATGCATAAAGCAAGTAAAGCGATGATAAAAACCCCGAGCCTGACTAATCTACCATGTATTTTATCAACCACTTTATCTGTTTTACTTTTGTATGTATAAGGGGCATATGCCTTCATTTCACCAAGGATCTTTACTATTTGATTGATTCTTAACATGTCATCTCCCGAGTTATAAATCGTATGTATATGAGATATTCCTTTTCTAACATTCAGTTTGACATTCATGAAATGTAGAAACTCTCACTTCGCTAAAGATACCTTGAATACAATCTGCGTTCCAGAAATATGAAGAAAGAACTAATGACAATTAGGAAATGTTGCCCCTATCAGGTTTAACAACACTCCCGGTAGGGTCTGTTAAAGAACAGCAACACATTCATATTAAACCTACTGAGACTTAGTTAGTTAGTTAGTTAGTTAGTTAGTTAGTTAGTTAGTTAGTTAGTTTATTACTTAGATATATAAATTTTGCTCTTAAATAGATAGGAAAACTATATTTTGTGTAGCAACTCTAAGAGATTGCCCCTGTTGATGATGTATTTATCCTAAAAACACGTCGAAGGCGAAAATACAATAAGGATGAAGGATACAATCCATTAAAAAGAGGACCGAAGCCCTCTAATACCTTTATTCATCATTGACTCGGTTCTTCACTTCCACCAGAAGATCCGCCCCCATCACCTTTACCCGGAGTCTTAAAACTCTCTATAGGAGACGCTTTACTCTGAAGATTTAGTGGCAACAATGGCCTGTTATGCTCGCCAAAAGATACCGCTCTGTTAGCAGCCTTTTGAGCGACATCCATATAGCCAGCAGCTCCCGCTGTATCACCAACAGCATCTGCAGCTTCAGCCGCACTGTAAGCAGAGTTGGCACTTTCAAGGGATTGATATTCATCCTGCTGATCAAGCGGCCCTGCATTACTCATATGGGTGCGGAATGCAGATCCGGTTTTGGTAGCCCTGCCGGAAGCCTGAGCTTTCCCCTGTTGAACTTGCTGCTGCTGTTGAAGCTCACGTTGTTGTTCACGGTCTTTATTCATTTGCCCATTTCTGATCTGGTTACCTAACGCGTTCGAAGAATGTGATAACTGATCTAATACTGTTTTTGCCAGTACTGCCGATTCCACACCTTTCGATGCCGACTGAGCATAACCCGACATGCTCTGACCACTATGAACGCCAAGCCACTTCATAATTTCATCTGGAATAACATGGATCAGGGAAAGTGATTTCTTCACAACCGTAAACATCAGCGCAATGTAAACAGCAATCAGGGCCAGTGATTCTATGATGCTAATCCCGGCATTGGCTGACATCATACCGAAGGCACCAGAGAAGGTTTCATTCACCACCCCACCGAGTATAGGCAGCATCGTATAAGCGGCTATCAGTCCTGTAACCATCAGTGCCGGGCGCATAGTTAACGACAGCACCAGACCATAGCCAGCACCGCCTCGTCCTACAACACCATCTCCGTCTGGATGTAAGTGTGTGATTACCCATAATGGTGCTGCCACCATTGCTTCAAGGCACAGAATCATCCAGCCCACACAGACGCCAAACCACATGACGTATGGCAGCATTGGAATAACAACAGCTAATGTAGCACCAGCAACCCATAGCGGGATCACCAGTGGCATAACCACGCCAATTGCACCAAAAGCACCCGACAACCAGTTTGCAGTAAACGACGTCCATATCCCAAGACCTGCACCAACAACAGCAGAGCCACCTAATAAACTCCACCCGGCGGTACTGAGTGTATCTCCAAGACCTTTAACGGCTAACAGGGGGTTGATAGCCTGTAAATTTGCTGCCGTTGTATCTGTTGAAAATGCGACGAGTTTCCCTTGTTTTCTGCCATTGATTACGCTTGAACTCAGGAAACCAGCCATTGCGCCAGAAATACTCTTATCTGCTTCACTCTTGAGTGAAGTGATTATTTTACTGGCATCATCTGTTTTAGACCCCTGTCCCCCCTTACCAGCGGTATTGGCTTCTGTTCGGTTTTGCGCATCAATACCATTCGCGTATCTTGAGGCCGTCGTCGATCTCGCCATGTCGTGAGACACCTTTGCCATAACAGCATTCAGGCTATTAAAAATATCGCCATATTCCATACTCTGTTGTCCCGCGACAGGAAGATTGTGAGCAGCACCATTTATTGCATCCTGAATGCGGATCAACTTCATACTCCATGCCCCCGCCATGAACCAGCCATCTTTCTGGACGTTATCCTTGAAGTCATCCCACTGGTTGCCTGTAGAAAATGCAGTTCTGACCGCCGTATCGATAACAGAAACGTAGGTAGCAGTTGCACTGTTTATATCAGACTGAATATCAATGTTATTATCAGCGACATATTTTTCTGCCAGAATCATCATATTGTTATTCAGAGCTATAAAAGCTGCATTATGAGCTTCGACAACGGCTGATATATTGGTTTTGATTTCCTGCGGCATATAGCTCATATACATTCCACCTGATGCGATAGCCGCCTGTGCCTGAGCTTGAGACTGTTCATCGTAAGACGCTTTAGCTTCCGGGTCTGTCAATGTGATGCTTCCACACGCTGATTTGGATACCAGTAAGTTTTTATTCATTTCATTACCAGCATTATTAGCACCGTAATTGTATCGGTATAAATACTTTCCTTTTTCCGACGTCATTTCAAACACAGGCATAACACCGGGAAACAACGCACTCTCATGCGATTTTTTCCATAGCTGGCCTGCCTTCAACGTACAAACATTATTGATGAATGCCGTCTTTGCTATGCGGTCAAGCTCCTGATAGGACGCTGACGTGGTGATAACAGCACCATCTGATGGATTTGCGGCATACGTATTCCAGACCGTATCGGCAAGACCTACACCCTGATTTATCAGCCATAACACCATAACCTGAGCTGCACAGAACCCACCGGCTGCGGGAAGTATCATTGCGGTTCCTAACGCTGTCCTGACAGGAAGCCACATAGAGGACCATTTCTTACCCAGCATTTCGCCATCATGCGCCGTTGACATCGTTCCGGCTATTAGCGTGTATGCTGCTAAAATCCCACCAACCAACAAAATGGCACTGTTGAGGATTGTCATTGTGCTGGCTAACGGGCTTTGGGCTAAATTCTCAGGAAATAAAACATCCAAGAACCATAGCTTTGATTTATCCGTATCAGGAACCGTAAATAAATCTGCTGCGTATGCATTTTGCGTAATCAGCAAACACATAAAAAGAATGGCTGCCGGGACGTATCCTATCCTCATTATATCCAAAGAGCGTTGCTCCATTTTTATTTTCATTTTTTCTCCCTTTTTTATGCAACGCACCAAGTGAGTTACATTTTTATATTTTACTTCATCACATCACTGATACTGTTCCATACATCAGAACCTGTTGTGGAGTTTCCATTAACATTAATGCTCCCTCCCGCGGTTGATCCCGTTCCTGTTGAAATGCTACCCCCTGCAATATTCCCCATACCCGGAACATCAAAAGAAACGCTTTCCGATATATTCCCCATCACAGAATTCATTTTTTCTCTGGCAATCGAACAGGCTTTACTTATTGCTGCTTCTTTTGCTTTTCTGATTATAGTATCGAAACTTGGCAGATTTATGCCGATGCTTCCAGTAGGCCATACATCGGTGCAACCAATAGTATCTAAGGAACTATTTATGTTTGCCATAAACCCTTCGGCTATAGGTTCCAGTTGAGCTGCATCGATTTTCATCGCGTTGTATTGAGCCTGTTTTACTGCGGTTTCCATAGCGGGTGTGCAAACAGCTGCGTTTGCTGTTGTCGCCATAAATGCGATAGAAAACAGTGAAAATAAAACATATTTTCTTCTATTCATTTTTTACTCCTTTATTGATTTTATTTCTCACCACCTGATGTATTTAATTGGTTGTAAATAAAATGGCTTGTTATATATATATATTAAATATTGTAAAAATAATCAATAGAACAGCAATTTTAAATTTGACAATCACTTTATTTTATAGTTAATATTAAAGAGTAAATAATAATTACTCCAAGATATTTTATTTATACTCTGTAAAGAGATCTGAATGTGAAATCAGGTCTCTTTTTATTTTCTTGCCATATAGAATCAGTTATATAACTTTACATGTAGTGCTAATATTGCCCAATAAAAAGCATTGAATATGCTGTTCAGTGCTAAGTTCATCAAAAAGATAATAGCTATAAGGATTCTTACATGGCTAATTCAGGAAGAGAATATGAAGAACTCGTCAGAGATATACAATATTCTTTGTTTAAAGCCGAAAATATTCCTAGCCTTAAAAACATTAATATCGAGAAAAATAAGAAGATAAAAGATCGTTCGGGAATTGAACGAGAATTTGATATATATTGGGAGTTCGAAATTGGAGGTCATACCTATCGTTCGGTTATCGAATGTAAGGACTATTCCTCCCCGGTATCGATTGAGAAGATAGATGCCTTCATTGGTAAAACTAACGATATTCCGGGACTTAAACTAATCTATGCGACGCGAACGGGGTATCAAAGCGGTGCAAAGATAAAAGCAGAGCAGCATAACATTCAACTGCTTGTTATCAGAGATCAGCAAGAACAAGACTGGGTTGATGAAGATGGCACTCCACTTCTAAAATCTATTCATTTTAGAATGACAGCCATATTACCGCCAAGAATCGTTAAATTTAATGTGCATGTTGATAAAGAATGGTTTTATTCACAAAATGAATATACTGAAAGCACATTGCCAAATCTATTCAAAACAGAATATTCCAATGCTATTTTTATTCATAACCTTAGCAAAGACGAAAGATATAGCATTCATGATTTATCCAGTTTACTTATGAAAAAAGTTGAAAACATGGCATATGGAGAAAATATATATGCTGAAAAAATTGACAATGGATATATAGAGAATGCGGATTCAAGCATAAAAATGAAGATAAAAGGTTTTGATTGCAAATATATTCATCACAAACCGATAGAAGATATATCTATAATTGATTTCTCAGAACAAATTAAAGCCATTGTAGAAGATTTCATAACAGGAAAGAAAAAATGGGTATTAAAAAATGGCATTGTAAAATGAACATTTGTTTTTAATGAGGGTTCCGCTATATCTATATATTTTAGCTCAGACCTACCTCATCCCTGAATTCAACCCCATATACAAACAAGCCCAGATATCTTTCGAGGCTTGTTTATCCGTATAATACAGTTGCATGTTAATATGTTCCCCTGACCCATTCACGCAACCATATTATATTATCATTAACTTCTATACATCGCATTTTAACTAGATCATTAATAATATCATCGAATGATACATCCACTAATTCCTGCATTCCGTAAAAATTGAATTGTATGCCACTCTTTGCAAACGCATCATCTCTCCTTATTTTATTAGACTCATCTCTTCCTTGCCATAAGACGTACAAAACAGTAGCATGTTCTGGTGTAAGTTCTATAGACGAATGACACCAAATCTTATTCCAAATACTTAACGCCGCAAAAAATATTAATTTTGGTTCGGCTGCAACACCTGCTGCTGTTAACACTAAATCGGGTAGATCATTGAATAATTCTCTCCAATTAAGAACAAAATTACCTAACTTTCTTGATTTTCCACCACGTCGACCTAATGAGTTGACTGTAATATACTCCATTACAAATTTTTCTTTTTCAGGCGGAGTTAATCTACAGAATGAATCGACTAAGGAAATAGCGGTTTTATCATTCTCAGTAAATAGTTCATGAACAATACCAATTATCTCATTTTTTTTGTTTTCTAATTTTTCATAGTCATAGCTCATTTGTCACATAGTCCTTTTGATTACTAACACAGGTATCTTTGTCCCTAAGGCTATTTAGCATGTTTTGTTCAGTATTTCAACATATTAAACAAATAATTAAATGATTGTATAGTCTACCAGTTCTATTAATGGCTGCTCTGAAAATGCTTAATGAATTTCCATCGTTGTCTTTAGCATCACTGTTATGAAAATGTAACAATACAAAATTAAATGCGATAATGTTAGCTCATCGATCGCAATCACTACTTAGATTGGTTGAAATAGACTACTCGGTTTGAAAATTAGTTCCCCAAATAGGACTAACGTAAAAATAGTAATCAAGCATAGACTTCGGTAGGCACCATGCTTACTTAATGTATAATTTTCCCACACAGTTGTAGCTCTGGAGGCTCAGCTAGTTTAATACTACCAATACGTATGGGCAGCTCGCTATCTTGCTGGCACAACTTCTTAATGGATTGCCACTCCGCTTTTTCAGACTCCATGTGAGCAGCGAGCGAATCAAATGCACCTTCGGCTACAACGATGGTGGATTCTTCATCTGTTTCATTGCCAGTCGACTCCGCATTTGGATTTTCAGCGCGTTCTTCTTCCAGTTCAGCCAGACTCGCTTTCAGCTCATCAAGACTGCTGGCGGCGTCTTTTGGTGCATAGAAGAACAGCCCGCTAATGAAGATGGCTTCCATAACCTCTCTCAATGAAAACGAGGTATCGCCATAAACGAAGCAACTGTGCTTGGAGCTCTTCACACCCGATACGTTTTTCTTAAGCAAACCGTCTTTCGGTGAAGTCATCAATGTCTGTTTGCTATAGAGGATTACAGGCAGATTCTTTATCTCGTGAACATCACCACTGATGCTCCAGCGTTCTTTATCACCTTTATTAAAGCCAGAAGCCTCACAGCCACTTTCAATCTCAAATTCATCGGTCAGAACGCGTTCCCGGTTTAAATAGTCAGAAAAATCCTCACCATCCTGCATCTCCTGACGTTTATAAGCGCGGTAAACCATGCTACGGCGATCAATCCCAATCCATTCAATATCCCATGTCGTTGGCCCGGACGGTTTTCTTACCTCATCTATATAAGCACCAACATCTCTGTCCAGATAAGCTGCTAACAAAGCCTTCCATGGTTCTATTGCCAGAAAGATACTTACCAGCGTTGTTCCTTCTTCAATCAGAACGGTATGGTGGAAGAACCGGAGAAGAAAGAACGGATCGGTATTGGCTATGACGTTCTGGATGGATAGCAATGGAACGGCAGCGGTTTCATCGTAATTGGATTGAAACCGTAGTATTGCATCGGAACAAAAAATTAACTTACCTTCCATCGCTCATCTTCCTCCTGTAGTTATCAGACTAAATATTTTACCAGATCATAGGTTGTTGTCGCATTTTGATTTTTACTGATTCATATTCGTTGATGTGATCATTAAAAGTGCTTATTGCTTTGGGCAATGACCTGTTAAGTAATCCATTAACTTCTTGTGATGCTTTTCTGTTTCTGACTACCACGATATATCCAAGAGTCAGATCTTGTCTTATCATTGGATTTAATGGTTCTATTCCTATGCTAATCCCCGTATTTTTATATTTAGCAAACGGATATCCAAGTGAACTATGGATTACAATATTACCGCTATCTGCAAGCCTTGATAACATTCTGTCGCTGTATATCGCTTTTCTTAAATCCTCTAAAACAGGGATATAGTGTTTATCCATGTTTCCTGTTAAAGCTGTAGGCAAGTAGATTTTTGTTTTTATTTTTCGCATGATATTTTTCCTGTTATTGTTTTTATTTAATACCATGCAACTAATAATAATATCAAAAATATTTATTATATTTTATAGGTGTTTTATAACATCTGTGATTTTATAGTTTCTTCACTCATCTGTGTAAGTTCTGAGACCAAGCGAATATAAATATTTTTCAACCTGTCTTTATCGCAACGACTTGCAGACTCTGATAACAGATAATGGTCATAGTTATTGACACAAATGCTGTTGCCGTTTTCAAGAGTTAATTTCAATCCAAGTTCTGTATCTTCTACTTTGTTTACAATACAGATCATAAATGGTGTTTTGTCATGTGGATGGAAGAGTGTGATCATTTTGATATTGTTCATTGTATTTTCCTTTTATTATTTTATTACTGTTTAATACTCCATCGTAAGCGTAAAAATCAAATATATCTGTGTTTTCTTCATGCTTTTACTTATTATTTTTAAACTACTTTTTGAAAAAATATTTATCTCTGTGCTGACGCACGGCTACGCCCTAACATTGACATTTTGTATTTTATTTTACTACTATGAGGTAATAAGTGAATGTATTCGATCATAGTCAGATTTATTTTCCTTTTAACTTTTAATTCGGATCCTATGTTTAAACATAGCATTCCCCCTCTGACATATAGCATTTGCTCTTAAATGTATAGGAAAACTATATCTTTAGTAGCAGCACTTCGTGATTGTTGGCAACAATCACTCTGCTGTGAGGAGCTTGTCTCCGATAATGATGGATTTATCCAAAAAAAGATCGCGTCGAAGACGCATATAAAGCAAAAGGAATATTAATTAAGCTCTCACAATAAAAAGCAGCGGTTCGTGATTGTTCCACACAATCACTTCGCTGTAATAGCATAGTCGAAAAAATCAAACAGATAACACCACTGGTGCCATTTTCATAAGGCACCAATCAACCAAAAAGAAGAACTGTTTTCTATATTTCATCCTTTTAAACGTCATCCAAAGCTTCGCTATTTGAATAATGAAGAAGAAAAATGCTCTCAAGTCAGCTATAGCTTAAAACAAAGTACGCACTCTCGGGAGTTAAAGTCCCGAATCCCGGTACTTAAGATGATAATCATTATCAATAATAAAAAACAATACAGCTTCTATTTTTACTTATTTCAGAACTTGAAGTTTTTAGTAACCAAACTTCAAGTATTATTATTTTTATAAAAACTGCACTTAAAATATTGACTAACTAAAAATAGTACGTTATCTACTTTATATAAAAATAATAAGAGGACAAGTTCTATGTTAGATAATAAAATAAAGAAATCAAGAAGAGGTCTCCCACGTCATACTAAAAATCCATTTCTTAATGATACAAGTCTACATACAAAAACTGGTGTCAGACGTATTACTACAGGAAAAGATCGATTAGCATTAGTTAATGAAAATACTGGAGAGCAAGTTGGTAATGGTGGTTTCTATCAGTCTATGGAGGTAGACAAGACACAGTTCGTAAAGCTTTATGTGGATGGCGTATCAGCTATTGAGGGGTTATCCTCATCCGGTAAGAAAGTATTTAAGATACTGTATCTTGCTATTAGAGATAATAAAGATACAGATACGATATTGATGTCATTCGATATTGTTGATCAAGAGATTGTAAAAATATCAAGAACGACATATTTCAAAGGGATGAAAGAACTTGCTGACAAGAAATTTATTGCTGAGACCATGATACAGAACTATTATTTTATTAATCCAGACTATATGTTTAATGGTGATCGCTTAACCTTCATGAAAACTTATTACTTGAAGGATAAAAATACAAAAACTAAAAAGAAAATAGAAGATAACAAAAATTAGTTGCCGATAGAAAAAATAGTGGTTCCGAATGGTATTCTTCCTCAAACTGAGATTATCTGAAAACTGCTCTACAAGAAAAAACAGGAAGTAAACCATCTTTTTCTTTTAAAGTGCTATATACAAATCAATTCTATATGCGATTGATTTTTGAACAAAACACATGTATAATAGGAAAAGAGTAAGATTTTATTGAGAAGGAGATAAATGATGGATATTGAAGAACTGACAAAAAAGGTGAAAGAAAGAGCGGCTAAGCGAACTGATGAAGAGCGGTTCAAATTATTAGTCGACGCTAAAATACTGACTAAAAATGGCACTTTTAACTCTCGTTTCTTTTCAAAAGAAACGGTTGAAAAAAGCAAAGAAATCAAGCTGGCAGCCGGTTAAATGTATTCATCTAAACCTACTTTTGTTTATGGATTTCACGGTATAGATAAACGGGCTGCCTTACGTATTCTTCTACAAAAAGACAACTTTATACATAGTAATAACTCATATGACTGGCTTGGTAATGGTGTTTATTTCTGGGAAAACAACTATGCAAGAGCTATTCAATATGCCGAAGAAGACAAAAAAAGGAAAAACTCTAAAGTTAAAACACCTTTCGTATTGGGTGCTGTAATAGACCTTGGTCATTGCCTCGATCTCTTGGATCAGAAATATATTGACTTCCTCAAGGTTGCTTACGATGACATGATTTCTTCTTTAATCGCATCAGGTAGTCCGATTCCGCAAAATGCTGCCTTTGGTAAGAGTGATTTTGATTTCATGCGACGTGAACTTGATTGTGCAGTAATACGTTATGCCTGTAATATTGCCAAGGAGGCAGGAACGCCTTTTGATTCTGTTCGTGCCGCATTTCTTGAAGGTAATCCTTTATATGACGGTGCGAAATTTTATGAAAAAAATCATATTCAAATCGCCGTAATAAATCCTGATTGTATTAAAGGAATTTTCTTGCCAAGAGAGAAACATCGCTAATTTGACACCTGAACCATATCTCGTAATATAAATATATCCACTATTTTATCTACGAGGTATTTTTTATGAGAAAAGTAAAAACAGACAACAGTGATTTAATCGAATACGTAAATACAGTCAAAGAACTAAAAAATCATATTTCGATAGAAGAATACAGAAATGAATATCGTAAACTGCGTTCCGATGATATTCCATTGGTTAAAGCTCAGAAATTTAAATCTGCCCATACCGAACTTCGCAGGCTGGAAAAAAAGAGAGAATCTCTTATTGAATACTTTATTGATGAGTTAAATCCCATCAGCAGTTCAAAAGCTAACACATCAGCAAGATCAACTGGCAATCTCGATTTATTTAACGAACGCGTGTTATACCGTAAGGCGATTTCAGAAAAGAGTGATGAAGAAATAGTAGCCTTAGTCATAAAACAACGCACAGAAGCCGCTGTTGAGTTCCAGCGTTCCATAGAACAAAGTCTTGAGCAACTCTCTCGCATCTCGTCAGAGTTCGAACCATCTAACCAAAAGCGCAGGAAAATATCTCTTTAAAGCACTCCTATGTTATTCGTGTGAAATGAGATGTATTAGATTGCTTAAACGATAATGTTTACTATATTATTTACTGACTGTTTTTTTGATTTTTCCAACAGCACCGTAAGCATTATTTTTATTAATCGCCCATTTTAAAACACCGGATAACATACTATGAGTGAAGCTCTTAAGGCACTGAACAATATTCGTACACTTCGCGCACAGGCTCGTGAAACAGATCTGGCAACTCTGGAAGAGATGCTGGAAAAACTCACCACAATCGTTGAAGATCGCCGTGAGGAAGAAAATTCAGCCCGTAAAGAACAAGAAGAACGTCAGGCTAAACTGGAAGCCTTCCGCCAGAAATTGTTAGAAGACGGTATCGATCCTACAGAACTACTCGCTTCAGTTGGTTCATCCCAGCCTAAAACTAAATCAACTCGTGCTCCTCGTCCTGCTAAATACAAATATACAGATGAGAACGGTAATGAGCAGACTTGGACGGGTCAGGGCCGTACTCCTAAAGCAATCGCCGCTGCTATCGAAGCTGGTAAGACACTGGAAGACTTTGCTATCTAACCCCTACAGCATATCCGGGCTTCACTGTTCTCAAGATAACAGGCCCGGAAAATATTCGATTATTCATCCAAGACTATCCCAGTCTGGCAGGTTGTTAACGACCTTTCGCCACCAATGATACGCAGCCATAAGAACACCAAAACAAATACCTGCGACGACGCTTGAGACAAATGCAGTGCCCGGTTGTATCCCTGTATCCTTCCAAGTAAAAAACCACATACAGATCCCCCATGCCGGACCAAACCATCCACCCATCAACAAAGTGATTTGCCAGAATGAGGCAAAAGGTAGCGGTGGTATCTTGAGTCCAGCTTTCCATGCGAGGTGTAGCAAAGGAGGGGCATAATTACTTCGCCACATCTTCTTGCTTTCCATGATGGCAATAGCGTGTTTCTTTTTAGCTTCAAAGCCCATACGGTTCCCTCCAGCTCCACCTTTACTCATCTATCTATCGATAAAAAGCCACAATAGACAATAATGATTATCAATTCCATGTATGTAAGTCAAAAATAACTCAAATAGTCATTCCTTTAGATCTTCTGGCGAAACCCGGTCACATGCCATTTTCTCAAGCATTCTTTGTAATCTTTTCATTTTCAACTTACGCGCTTTTTTCTCACCAATCTCCTGATAGTATTCTTCACGACGTTCGTTGACCACGCTCCTGAAATTTTTCAAAAGCTGTTCAAGTGTTTTGATGTCAGTAGTTGCGGCTTCCGCTTGGATTTTTTTATACATATACATCACATGAAATTCATCAATCATTTTTTTGCTCCTTGGAAAGAAAAAATCAGATTTATTATCAGCCCCAAGAAGGGGCCGATAGACATCAGAACATATCAACATATTGATTCCGCCAGAACCGTATAATGCATTTTGGCTAATGCCTGCTTAACCCCTTTAAAATCTACCTCAGACAGTTTTTCAGCAGCATTCTTTTTCCATGCTTTTTTCAGAAGATGCTTTTCAGCATTTCTCATCGCCAGATCGATTAGCTTACAAACAAACTCATGATCCATTACATGCGGTATAATCATATTACTGGTCGTTTTATCCTTTGAGTTAAAAAGCTCCGCATAGATATGCAAGGACACAACATAAAAGATTTCAGTAGTTTTATTTTTAAATGTATTCATTTTCATTTCCTCTTTGTTTTAATATTGGAATAGCAAAATATTTGTATAAGTATTAGCGGTATACACACTTATAGATAATCCAAAGCTGACGAAGGTGTTGTTTTACCTTACAGTGTCTTACCTCTCCATAAATCCGATTTCTTTGGTCTTCTTCTGTGTCATCGTAAAAATGACATCTCGTTTTTTTAATGATACTTTCCATAATGTCATTCATATTGTATTTATTGTTGAGAAAATAATAAAAATCATCTGGTGCATTCCTCCGCAATCCGTCCATATAGCTCCTGAAATAACATTCGGCTTGTTCAATAAACTGTTTTGTCGTAATAAGCTCTATCTTCATATTTTTCTCCATTATTGCTTAGGATAATAGGATGCCATGTGAGAACAGTTATCTGTTCGACACGAGATCTTGTTTCTGTTTTTATGCTGCGTTCTGGCGTGAGTTTCGAATAGCCGCTTCAATCCATTCATCAATCTCACTTTCAACAAAAGCGACACACCTCGGACCTATTTTTACTCTGTCTGGAAAGTTTCCTTCCTTAATACGTTCATATAAGGTCGTGCGACTGAATCCCACTCGATTTAAAACATCAGGAACGCGGATAAATCGTTTTACGCTGGTTTCAATATTTTCTTTCATTGTCTGTCCTCTATTATTGTAAGTAATCTCTATGAGATTTCGCTTTTCTCTATGTTGTTTCGACGTGAACAATGATAGCGATTTTGCTTATGGTAATTTAGGGACGTTCAAAGAAGTTTTTTTGAAAAATTCGAAGGGAAGCGAATGGAAAGATAACGGTTAATACTGGATGCGATCACGTTCGCACGGAGCGAACGTAACCCTTTTTACTTGGCTTCTTTTTTCTTATTCCTGTCATCTTCTACATGCTTTTCAACAGGGGAGTCTTTCAAGTGGTTGTTTTCCATCATGTAATCTTCAAGCGATTTCAGATAGCTCGGGTCAGTCAGAAAAGCCATTGCTAACGGGTGATCTGTAGCCTTTAGCATTCCTTCATCACGATCGTTGTCGCTGTCTTCATGAAGTAGCGAAGAAATCAGTGAAAGCGGGATTTTAATGCCGTTATCTTCTCCCCAGAAGATCAGGTCCATCATCGGGATAAGACGATATTCAATGATTTTTCTGAATGTGCTTTTCCCAAAACGATACTCTCTTGGAGCTGGAGACGTCATCTTAAGCTGTCTCTTCCATTGGGGGAGCAGCACTTTCAGATGTTCAATGATCTCTTCGGTTGATGCTTCTTCCAGATGAATATCGACAGTAATGCGTGAAAGATTTTTCAGTGATGTTTCTTTTAGATACTCGGACAGAAATTCAGACTGGCTTAACCCAGAGAGTTCAGGCGTGGCTTCGGTTAATGACAGGGTTTTCGCATAAAATTGCGCATGGCTTCGTGTCGTAGGGTTTACCGCGTAGGTTCTGGCAAGTTCATGTCCAAGGGTAGCGGTATCACCACTGAAAAAGATTTCACCGCTGAGGATCTTGTTGCGGTAATCATCCAGCATTAATCGGTTAAAGGTAGGTATGGTGTTCCGGCTCAACAACATTCTGTAAGCCAAGATGCGCCGCTCAACCTCAACATAAAACTGCTGTAAGGTGAGTTTCTCTATCGCCTCATATCGTTCCACATCAAACCATGCTTCCAGTGCTTTCCTGATTTCACTTCTTTTCATCCATCCTCCAACAATCCATTTCCTTTGATATATCTTCACAGGATCCGTTTGGAACAATTGAAGTTCAACTGTTTTGTCATCAGAGACGGAGGAATGGCTAAGTTGTTGTTAAGAGTGTGAACTCGAGAGCATAAAAGTGGATGCCCGACGCGCGGCAAAATGGTAAAAAACAGCATCAGTAGTAAGAAAAATTGAGCGAGAGAAAGGAATTTTAATGCAGGGATTTATGCATGACAAAATCAAAAATGCTTTGTAAGTTATTGATTTTGTTGAATGATTGGCGGAGAGAGGGGGATTTGAACCCCCGGTGGAGTTGCCCCCACTCCGGTTTTCGAGACCGGTCCGTTCAGCCGCTCCGGCATCTCTCCGTTCAGATGGTTGCCATGATGCCAGGAAATTTGGCATTTTAACAGTCCCTGTCCGTGCAATTTTGTTCAAGTGACGAGTTTGCGAGCAAAACGATGATTAAGTGGCCCTGGAAAGTACAAGAATCAGCACATCAAACTGCCCTTCCCTGGCAGGAAGCACTATCGATCCCCCTTTTAACGTGTCTGACAGAACAGGAACAAAGCAAATTGGTCGCTCTTGCCGAACGTTTTTTACAACAAAAACGGCTTGTTCCTTTACAGGGCTTTGAGCTGAATTCATTAAGAAGCTGCCGGATAGCACTTCTATTTTGCCTGCCCGTTCTGGAGTTAGGACTGGAATGGCTGGATGGTTTTCATGAAGTCTTAATTTATCCTGCGCCATTTGTGGTCGATGATGAATGGGAAGACGATATCGGTCTGGTGCATAACCAACGTATCGTTCAGTCAGGTCAGAGCTGGCAGCAAGGGCCTATCGTTTTGAACTGGTTGGATATACAAGATTCTTTTGATGCTTCTGGTTTTAACCTGATTATTCATGAAGTCGCTCATAAGCTGGACACCCGTAACGGCGATCGCGCCAGCGGAGTTCCCTTTATTTCGTTGCGTGAGGTTGCTGGCTGGGAACACGATCTTCATGCTGCAATGAACAACATTCAGGAAGAAATCGAATTAGTTGGTGAGAATGCGGCGAGCATTGATGCTTATGCTGCCAGTGATCCTGCTGAATGTTTTGCCGTACTTTCTGAATATTTCTTTAGCGCCCCAGAACTTTTTGCTCCTCGTTTCCCTTCATTGTGGCAACGTTTCTGTCAATTTTATCAACAAGATCCTTTGCAGAGACTGCATCACGCTAATGATACAGACTCGTTTTCGGCGACGAATGTTCATTAATTAACAACTTTGCAGATTAATTAACCAATTGAAATGGCTTATGAAATTTAGTGTTGACAGACAAGGTACCGCTAAGTAATATGCGCCCCGTTCTCACGATTCCTCTGTAGTTCAGTCGGTAGAACGGCGGACTGTTAATCCGTATGTCACTGGTTCGAGTCCAGTCAGAGGAGCCAATTTTCTGTTTTCATGCATCCTTGCGAATCTTTATCTGATGTTGATTCAACAGGTTAGTGTGAAAACTCTTCTCAGTGCATTTTGATTTTACCCTACGCATCGGGAAAAATTGGTGGTCAAATCTGGGGTCAGGTTAGTTCGATAATGGAGTGACCCCCATATGTCCCTTACCAGCGCAAAAATCCGCACCCTCAAGCCTTCTGATAAACCCTTTAAAGTCTCCGATTCTCACGGTCTGTATCTGCGGGTCAAGCCGGGTAGCTCCCGCCACTGGTATCTCAAATACCGTATTAGCGGTAAAGAATCCCGCATTGCGCTGGGTACCTATCCAGCCATCTCCCTGTCTGATGCGCGACAGCAACGTGAAGGTATCCGTAAAATGCTGGCGCTGAATATCAACCCGGTACAGCAGCGGGCTGCTGTACGTGGCTCACGAACACCGGAGAAAGTTTTTAAAAACGTGGCGCTGGCGTGGCATAAAAGTAACAGGAAATGGTCGCAGAACACCGCCGACCGTCTGCTTGCCAGTCTGAACAATCACATCTTTCCGGTCATCGGGAACCTACCTGTATCAGAACTTAAACCCCGTCATTTCATTGACCTGCTGAAAGGGATCGAGGAAAAAGGTCTGCTGGAGGTTGCGTCCCGCACACGGCAGCACCTGAGTAACATAATGCGCCATGCGGTCCATCAGGAGTTAATCGATACGAACCCTGCAGCAAACCTTGGCGGCGTGACCACACCTCCTGTCAGACGGCACTATCCTGCCCTGCCGCTGGAGCGGCTGCCTGAACTGCTTGAACGTATTGGGGCATATCATCAGGGCCGTGAACTGACCCGGCATGCCGTTCTGCTGATGCTGCATGTGTTCATTCGCTCCAGTGAACTGCGTTTCGCCCGCTGGTCAGAGATTGATTTCACAAACCGAGTCTGGACGATACCCGCGACGCGAGAACCCATTATTGGCGTGCGTTATTCCGGCCGCGGGGCAAAAATGCGAATGCCGCATATCGTCCCCCTCTCAGAACAGTCCATCGCCATTCTGAAACAGATTAAGGATATCACCGGTAATAATGAACTGATCTTCCCCGGCGACCATAACCCGTATAAGCCAATGTGTGAAAACACGGTCAATAAGGCACTGCGGGTGATGGGTTACGACACGAAAAAGGATATCTGCGGTCACGGCTTCCGGGCAATGGCATGCAGTGCGCTGATGGAATCGGGTTTATGGGCAAAGGACGCAGTAGAACGCCAGATGAGTCATCAGGAGCGCAATACCGTGCGCATGGCTTATATTCATAAGGCAGAGCACCTAGAAGCCCGCAAAGCGATGATGCAGTGGTGGTCGGATTATCTGGAAGCATGCCGAGAATCTTATGCACCGCCTTATACAATTGGTAAAAATAAGTTTATCCCATAGTATACTAACGAATCCCACACTCTGGCAAATTACCACCACCTCTACAGGAGGTGGTTCTATATAGACTTTTATCAACTTCATGACGAAAAACACCTATTTTATCCCAAAAGAAGACAATAGAGTCACAGAGGAATCAAAGAGCGACTCAATTGTCTTTGGACAGTCTGATTGTGAGGTTAGAAAACAGTTACTCCTACACCATTAAATAGGGCGCAATGCTCGCTAATTTCTCCCGGGTTTCTGTCAGTTCGCGTTCCGGCGTAGATTGCGCGATGATTCCCGCCCCCGCCTGTATCCAGCAGCGCTGGCTATCCTGAAATACGGAACGCAGAACTAGCGCCGCATCAAAGCGCGTATCGTCCAGCAACAGGATTGCGCCGGAATAAAGCTCTCGCGGCGTCTTCTCAATTTGCATAATCGCGTTCAGAGCAGCATTTTTAGGGATACCTGAGGCGGTAATCGACGGAAACAGCACGGTAAACGCATCCCAGGCATCCTTGTTTTCCGCAAGCTGACCGCTCACGCCAGACCCCAGATGCTGAACGCTGCCGCGCTGGCGAACCGACATTAAATCTTCAACCACCACGCTGCCCGGCTGGCAAACAGCCTCCAGTTCAGCAATAGCTTCTTTGACAGAAAGGATATGCTCAAGCACCTCTTTACTGTCGTGCAGCAGTTCTGCCTCTTTCGCCTTATTATGCTCCGGGTTTCCCATGCGATCGCGGGTGCCCGCAAGCGGTTCAGTGACCACTTTATTGCCCGTCACTGACATCACCAGTTCCGGGCTAAAGCCCAGCGCTTCGCGTCCTTCCTGACGGAACATAAACGAGCGCACAGGCGTGTTTGCCTGCCGCCCGTATAACAGCGTGGCGGGCATATCAATCCGCGATGGCAGGGGAATGGCGCGCGAGACAATCACTTTGACATACTCGCCACGGCGGATCTCCGCAACGGCGCGCGCAACCTGTTGTTTATATGCCTCACCATTGAGGGCGGTATCCACCACCAGTGGTGCGTTCTGCGTCGTTGTACCGGCCTCTTTTACCCACTCGCACAAACGTCGGCACCCGTCGGCGGAGTCCGCATAAACGGTGACATTTCCCTTTTCAAAAATAAGTTCTTCACGGGGAACGGTTAACGTCAGCAGCGGCCACTCCCCGGCGTTAAAGGCAATCCCCCGCGCATGCGCCGCAAAGTTGAACCCAACCTGTCCATATACCCGACGTCCTTTCACCTGAGGATGCGCCATAAAACGACGCGCGCAGTCGGCAATGGAATCCACCGCCCATTTTTGCTCCCCGGCATCATCAATAAATGTCGCCTGCGTTCCGTCGGCATTAATGTGCAGCCGTGCCTGGCACCCTTTGCCTAAATACCAACAGGGTTGACGCTCATAGACATAACACTCTTCTTCTGCGAACTGGCGTAAAACGCCAGAAATCGTCGGTAGCCATTGTTCCTCTGGTAACGCCAGATGTAGAAATTCACTGATTTTCATCCCTTACCTCTCTGTGTTATTCGCGGATCAATCAATTGCGCTTGTCATCAGTTCTCTTGCCGAATGCAGCCGGATATAAGCAACCCACGCCGCCAGCAACGTGAATGCCCCGGCAAACAGGAAGCAGGCTGCATAGCCAAAATGTTGAGCAACAACGCCACCGATAACGCCTGCCAGAATGGCGATTGCCGCATCAGTACATTGAAAGAGGGTGAAGTCGACACCGGCCTGCAAAGGCGATGAAAGCGACATCAGCGTGGCGTAAAGACAGACCAGCGCGCAGGCCAGCGAAATGGACTGGACAATGACCAGACACTGGAGAATCTGCAGCAGCAGATGACCCGGCGCCATCATGAGCGTCATCACCACCGCCAGCAGCGCGATCCCCTGGACGCCATAAGCCGTCAACAGCGCTCTGCCGGGTGAGGTGTATTTCATCAGCAATCCGCCGGCCAGCGTTCCTGCTATGCCCGCTGCAATATTGCCGCCGCTGAACAGCGCGCCCAATGCGGACATGCTCAACCCATGATCCAACAACAGCGGTGCCAGAAGAGGCAGCACAAACCGCATGCCTGAATTCAGCATCAATACCAGCAGTAAGCCCAGGCGCGCCTGCTTCCTCCTTAGCGCATAACCTAACGCCGGAACATGCGGGATAGTCGCTGTTCGCGTCGGCTCCGTAATGCGCCACAGCGGGAGTGACAGCGCCATAATCAGCACCGCCATCATCAGCATGGCGACAGGCCAGCCGGATGCCGCCGACAGCATCAGGAACACCCCGCCGCCGCACATCATTCCCAGATAGCTGCCGCCGACCTGCACGCTGTTTCCCCAGCCGTAACCCGTGCGGGTCAGTTGATCGACACAAAAGCCGTCGCTGGCGATATCAATGGTGGAGGCGACCGTGCCTGCCACCATAAACAGAACAAATAACGCGACGATTTGCGTATCGGGGAATCCCCCTTCTCGCCCAAACCAGCCAATCGCTGCGGCAATAGTCAGGATCGCCGCTAGCGCGACCTGACCACGCAGGATTAACATGCGGGAACGGCGTTCCTGGCTACCGGGCGGAAGCCGCCAGCGCTCGATCCACGGCGCCCAAATAAACTTCAGCGCCCAGGGCAGCATAAACAGGGTTGTCGCACCGGCAAGCGCCAGCGAACCGCCAGCAGCGCGCACCAGCGCGGGTAAGGACTGCATAGACAGCGCCGATACCAGACTCTGCGTCACATAGACGCCGGCAATAGCAAAAATCACCCGCCCGGTCGTCAACGTCAGAGGTTTCACATTCGACTGAACATCACTCATGCACCCACTCTCCAGACGCGGAACCCCCGTCGTCGCGCCACACGCGCGCGGCCATTTGCGCCTGCCACAACGCCTGATAACGTCCATGATGTGAGAGCAATTGCGCATGAGTACCCTGCTCAACCACCTGTCCCTCTTCCATCACCAGAATGTTTCCGGCCCCGGCGATGGTGGATAAACGGTGAGCGATGATAATCACCGTCCGGTTGTGAACCAGGTTATCGATCGCTTTTTGCACCGCCAGCTCGCTTTCAATATCCAGCGCGGCAGTCGGTTCATCGAGAATGACGACCGGCGCGTTTTTCAATAACGCTCTGGCAATGGAAATCCGCTGGCGCTCGCCGCCCGATAGCTGGCCGCCCATCTCTCCCATTGGCGTCAGCCAGCCTTGCGGAAGACGGGAAATAAACTCAAGGCACTGCGCCGCGCGGGCGGCCTCTTCTACCTCCTGCCGCGTCGCCTGTGGGCGCGCGATACGGATATTCGCCAGCAGCGTGTCATCAAACAGCCAGACATCCTGGAAAACAACAGAAATCAGGCTATTGAGCTGTTCCGGCGTCAGGCGGCGAATATCGACGCCGCCAATAGAAATCTGCCCTTGCTGCGGATCGGCATAGCGCATTAACAGTTTGGTGACGGTAGTTTTGCCTGCGCCGGAGGCACCCACCAGCGCGCTCATACTGGCTGCCGGGAACGTCAAAGAAACATGATTAAGCGCGTGGCCGTCGCCTTCTTCGTAGCGATAGCTGACGTTGTCAAAGCGGATATCGTAACGTTCCGGCATCTCGCTTTGCTCTGCGACGGGAAGCGGTGCTATCGCCATAAACTGCTCAATCCGTTGCAGGGCGCTGGCGATCAGTTCCACAACCGAGGTGTAGCTGATAAACATCGCCATCGGTTCTGCGAAGCGCATAATCATCGCGACGGCGGCAATCAAAAAGGCGAGGTTCAGAGTGCCCGTCACTACCCAGACGATCCCGGATAACACCACCACCTGTAGGCCCAACTCCACGACGCTGGCGATCAGCATCGTCGCGCCAGCGCCCTGACGGTGAGTGCGGGTCTGTAAGTTTTCCAGCGCATTGAAATGCGCCAGCAGCGCCCGGCTTTTATCGGCATCGCTGCCGCAGGTGCGCAATACCATCATCCCCTGAGCAAATTCAACGATATCGCCGCTCAGACGCTGGTGCGCTTCCCCCAGCGTCTGCATTTGTCGCCGCATCGCCGGGCGGCGCCAGTAATAAAACGGCACCAGCAGAGGGAAGATCAGCAACATCACCAGCCCCAGCCGCCAGTCTATCCACAATGTCGCCAGCGACGCCGTCAGCGGCGTGACAATGGTGAGCAGCAAAATATTGGCTATCGCAATAACATAATTGAGGTTTTCATCCACGCTGCCCAGCAGCAAGGCGTTCATTTCACCCGCCCTGCCGCGCTGGAGCTTCTCCAGCGGCACGCGGCGTAACTGCTCGCCAAGTCGCAGGCGCAACTCATGGGTGGCCTGCGCCAGATGACCACGGTATTCAAAGCCCAGGCCATACCAGCGTAGCACCAGCGTCACAATTGCGGCGACGCTGAAGGCCATAGCCCAGTTAAGAAGTTGCGGCGCGTCTCCCCGTAACAGCGCATCAATGATCGGATAAAGACAGGCAAAGGCGATCCCCTGCATGAATGCCGCCAGCAACAGCGCCAGCATACTGCGTCGCAGCATCCTGGCCTGACTGCCAACGCTGGAGATAAGCTGGCGCCAGATGACGCGCCAGGCCAGGTTATCCGCAGGATTATTGTCTTTCATTTTCCACCACCTCTTCCTGTGTTCCACCCGGCACCCAATGCTGCGCCTGCTGATAGTGTTGCCAGAGCCGTTGATACAGGCCGCCCTGCGCCAACAGTTGCGTATGGTTCCCCATTTCCCTGAGCTGTCCGTCGGAAAACAGCAATATCACATCGGCCTGAGTCACCATTGAGAGACGATGCGCGACCATGATGACCGTCCGGCCACGCATGGCCGCCGCGAGCGCCTTGATAAGCGCCGCTTCGTTTTCCGGGTCAGCAAACGCCGTCGCCTCATCGAGCACCAGGATGGGGCGATCCTGCAAAAGCGCCCGGGCGATAGTAATGCGCTGCCGCTGGCCGCCGGAGAGAAATACCCCACGTTCCCCGACTCGAGTGTTGTAACCTTCTGGCAGAGCGCTAATAAAATCATGGGCCTGCGCCACTCTGGCCGCCGCTATAACCGCCTCCAGCGGCGTATCCGGCGCGCCCAGACGAATGTTATTGGCTATCGTGTCGGCAAAAAGGAAGTTGTCCTGAAACACAAACGAGAGTTGCTTCATCAGGGTGTCCGTCTGCATATCACGCAGATCCACGCCGCCAATACGGATATGGCCTTTGTCCGGGTCGGCGTAACGCAGCAGCAAGCGCGCCACGGTGCTTTTTCCGGCGCCGCTTGGCCCGACCAGCGCCACAATTTGCCCGGCAGGCACATGAAAGCTCACCTCCTGCAACGCGGCGCCAGTACGCGCTTGCGGATAATGAAAGCTCACCTGCTCAAAGGTAATGCTCGCCTCTTGCGGCTGCTGGTCAGACTGCGGCAGCGATAACTCCGGCATCGCGAGAACCTGATAAATACGCTGAATGCTTAAACGCGTTTGCGCGACCAGGTTATTGAGCATCATCATTGGCATTACGGCTTCGGCCATTCCGCTGCCCAGCAGTAAAACGGCCACCCACGCGATAAAATCGAAACTGCCATAGTGCAACAGGCCGTATCCCGACCAGATCAGGACAAACAGGGTCGGGAGAGGATTCAGAATCGAGAAGGAAAAACGCGCTGAAAAACCGGCTTTGCGATACCAGGTTTTGAGCACATCGACCCACTCTTCAAGGGCGCGTTGATAGCGCAAAAAACTGGTGCTGCCGCTATCAAACGTTCTCACCACGGGCATGGCCTGCACGAACTCAATAACCGCCGCGCTAACCTGCTCGCGCGCCTTATGATAACGCTGAGCCATATCTTCCGAACGCTGGCGGGCGAGCACGAGAACAACCGATCCAAACGCCAGTACCCCCAGCGTCGCGATTGCCAGCCGCCAGTCCAGCCAGAACAAGATAACGATTGTCGCCAGCGGCATGATGATCGCGCGGGCATAGAGCGGCGTGCTGTCGGCCACAAAAATATGTAACGACTTCACGTCATCCAGCATCACTTTCGCCACTGACCCGCTGCCCATTTGCTGTAACACGCCAGGCGGAAGCTGCAATGCTTTACGGGCTAACCTGCTGCGCAGAATGTTCTCCAGATGAAAAGCCGCGTAATGAGAGGTGTTGAACGCCTGTAAGCGCAGAACAAAAGTTAAGACCACGCAGCCGATCACGCCGCCCAGCGGCCAGGCCGGAATAGCGTCAGGCGTCGCGCGAATGTCACGCAGGCTCCACGCCAGAAAAAGGAGCGCCCCCAGGCTGGTTAATGCCGCCAGCCCCGCCAGCGCCATAGCTAAAATAACCTTCCTGCGAACCGGTGTAATCACCTGCCAGAGAGGAAATCGGGACAGCGATTCAGTATTGGATGATTGAGATGACATGGGAGTAACTGAATTTCCTGATGAATTTTTACGGACGCCAAAAACGACAATTCAGGGTGGCGTTCTGAGAATTAATGTGAATAATAACCATTATCAATAACTCATCTACCCCATTCGGTTCTATTTATACCCGCATTGGTCTAAGCCACAGGGAGATAACCAGGTCATGATGGAGTCACCGCAAACGCAATCTGAAATCTCTATTCACCAGTTGGTGGTCGGGAAACCTGCAAACGATGGCAATATTCCTGCTCAGTGTGAACTGCTGCGCTGTTCGTTGCAGGAAGGTATGGATATTTTGCTCTGGAGGGGCCATTTTGCGCGGCCTGAGACGTTGCAGCTACACGACGATCTGGGCAGGATTAACTTCTCGTGCATCCTGGAAGGCACATCGCGCTTTGCGATTCAGGGACTCCGGCGCCACACCGACTGGGAGCTTGCGCGCAATCGCCATTACATTACCCATACGCCAGACTGTCGCGGCAGCGCCTCCTATTGTGGCCGATTCGAGAGCATTACCCTCTCCTTCAGCCCTGAAACCCTCGCGCTGTGGGTGCCGGATATTAGCGCGGTCATTAAGAATAAGATCGACTCCCACTGCTGTTGCCAGCAGCAGCGTTGTAATGCTGAAACCCACTTAACGGCTCAGGCCTTGCGTCACGCGCTGATGCGCATGCACGGCGGCTTCAGTCATGAACAAAAGCCGTCGACGCTATGGTTGCAGGGGCAAAGTCTGGTCATGCTCAGTCTGGTGCTGGATGAACATCGCGAAGACGCCAGTTGCCTCTCCTGCCACTTCAACCCGATGGAACGCCAGAAACTGCTGCGGGCGAAGGATCTGCTGCTGGCTGATCTGACGCAAGCGCCGGGCGTCGCGGAGTTGGCCAGAGAGTCCGGTCTGAGCGTTCTCAAAATTAAGCGAGGCTTCCGCGTTCTGTTCAACAACAGCGTCTATGGCCTGTTTCAGGCTGAACGAATGCAGGAAGCCAGAAGACGCCTGGCCAACGGCAATACCTCCGTCATGACGGTGGCGGCCGATCTGGGCTATGCCAACGCCAGCCATTTCTCTGCCGCCTTCCAGAAACAGTTTGGCGTAACTCCTTCGACCTTTAAACGCGGGATGTAACCGGGGTCGCGCCCCCCTAAACTCCTCCCTGACAGAGGCCCGGATACCCCATCCGGGCCTCTGTTCTTTCCGCCTGTTACCAACCCGAAACGGGCATAAATAAACCCGTTTCGGGTAGCATCCAATTGTTAATAATTATTATTCTCATATGAGTAATGCTTTTCGGTAAGACGTGCCATCAGGAGGAAGAATGATTTCTGGCGCACCATCTCAGGATTCGCTGTTACCGGACAACCGCCACGCGGCTGATTACCAACAATTACGCGAGCGGCTCATACAGGAACTGAATTTAACGCCGCAGCAGTTACATGAAGAGAGCAACCTGATCCAGGCCGGCCTGGATTCCATAAGATTGATGAGATGGTTACACTGGTTTCGTAAAAATGGCTACCGCCTTACCCTTCGCGAGCTGTATGCCGCCCCCACGCTGGCGGCATGGAACCAGTTAATGCTCAGCCGGTCGCCGGAGAACGCGGAAGAAGAAACGCCGCCCGACGAATCATCCTGGCCGAACATGACCGAAAGTACCCCCTTCCCATTGACGCCAGTACAGCACGCCTACCTGACGGGCCGCATGCCGGGGCAGACGCTTGGCGGCGTGGGTTGCCACCTGTATCAGGAGTTTGAAGGCCATTGTCTGACGGCGTCGCAGCTGGAGCAGGCCATCACGACCTTGCTGCAACGCCACCCAATGCTGCATATCGCCTTTCGCCCCGACGGGCAGCAGGTCTGGCTACCGCAACCTTACTGGAACGGCGTCACCGTTCATGATTTACGCCATAACGACGCTGAAAGCCGCCAGGCCTATCTGGACGCACTGCGCCAGCGCCTGAGCCACCGTCTTTTACGCGTGGAAATCGGCGAAACGTTTGATTTTCAGCTGACGCTCTTGCCGGACAATCGCCACCGCCTCCATGTCAATATTGACCTGCTGATTATGGATGCCTCCAGCTTTACGCTTTTCTTCGATGAGCTTAACGCCCTGCTGGCCGGAGAATCGCTGCCGGCTATCGACACCCGCTATGATTTCCGCTCGTATTTGCTGCACCAGCAGAAGATCAATCAACCACTGAGAGACGACGCGCGCGCTTACTGGCTGGCGAAAGCATCGACGCTTCCCCCCGCGCCCGTCTTGCCGCTGGCCTGCGAACCCGCCACGCTACGTGAAGTCCGTAATACCCGACGCCGCATGATTGTCCCGGCAACACGCTGGCACGCCTTTAGCAACCGGGCCGGCGAGTATGGCGTGACGCCGACAATGGCACTGGCGACCTGTTTTTCTGCCGTGCTGGCTCGCTGGGGCGGCCTGACGCGTCTGCTGCTTAACATCACCTTATTCGACCGCCAGCCGCTGCACCCGGCGGTTGGCGCGATGCTTGCCGACTTCACCAATATTCTTCTGCTGGATACCGCCTGCGATGGCGATACCGTCAGCAACCTGGCGCGTAAAAACCAGCTCACGTTTACGGAGGACTGGGAGCATCGCCACTGGTCCGGCGTCGAATTACTCCGTGAACTCAAACGCCAGCAGCGCTACCCCCACGGCGCCCCGGTGGTATTTACCAGCAATCTGGGGCGTTCCCTCTACAGCAGCCGCGCAGAATCGCCGTTGGGCGAGCCGGAATGGGGCATCTCGCAAACGCCGCAGGTCTGGATAGATCATCTGGCGTTCGAGCATCACGGCGAGGTCTGGCTACAATGGGACAGCAACGACGCGCTGTTCCCTCCGGCGTTAGTCGAAACATTGTTCGACGCCTACTGCCAGTTGATTAACCAACTCTGCGATGACGAAAGCGCCTGGCAAAAGCCGTTCGCAGATATGATGCCCGCCAGCCAGCGCGCGATACGCGAACGGGTCAACGCCACCGGCGCCCCCATTCCCGAAGGCTTGCTGCATGAAGGCATTTTCCGTATCGCTCTGCAACAGCCGCAGGCGCTGGCGGTAACGGACATGCGTTATCAGTGGAATTATCATGAGCTGACAGACTATGCCCGCCGTTGCGCGGGCAGGTTAATCGAGTGCGGGGTTCAGCCCGGCGATAATGTGGCTATCACGATGTCGAAAGGCGCAGGACAACTTGTTGCGGTTCTGGCCGTCCTGCTGGCCGGGGCGGTTTACGTTCCAGTTTCGCTGGATCAGCCTGCCGCACGGCGCGAGAAAATCTACGCTGACGCCAGCGTCCGGCTGGTGCTCATTTGTCAGCACGACGCCAGCGCCGGGTCAGACGATATTCCCGTCCTTGCCTGGCAGCAGGCCATTGAGGCGGAGCCGATCGCCAACCCGGTAGTACGCGCCCCCACGCAACCGGCCTACATTATCTACACCTCCGGCTCTACCGGGACGCCGAAAGGGGTAGTCATTTCTCACCGGGGAGCGCTTAACACCTGTTGCGATATCAATACCCGCTATCAGGTTGGCCCGCATGACAGGGTGCTGGCCCTCTCCGCCCTACATTTTGATTTATCGGTTTACGACATTTTTGGCGTACTGCGCGCGGGCGGCGCGCTGGTGATGGTGATGGAAAATCAACGGCGCGATCCTCACGCATGGTGTGAGCTGATCCAGCGCCATCAGGTCACGCTCTGGAACAGCGTCCCGGCGCTGTTCGATATGCTGCTGACCTGGTGTGAAGGTTTCGCCGACGCCACGCCGGAAAACCTGCGCGCAGTGATGCTTTCCGGCGACTGGATCGGGCTTGACCTCCCCGCCCGTTATCGGGCCTTCCGGCCACAAGGACAATTTATCGCGATGGGCGGCGCCACCGAGGCGTCTATCTGGTCTAACGCCTGCGAAATTCACGACGTCCCTGCCCACTGGCGCTCCATCCCTTACGGTTTTCCGCTAACCAACCAACGCTACCGGGTGGTGGATGAACAGGGCCGGGACTGCCCTGACTGGGTGCCGGGTGAATTATGGATTGGCGGCATTGGGGTCGCGGAAGGCTATTTCAACGATCCCCTGCGTAGCGAGCAGCAATTTTTGACGCTCCCGGACGAGCGCTGGTATCGCACCGGCGATCTCGGCTGCTACTGGCCAGATGGCACAATCGAGTTCCTCGGTCGTCGCGACAAGCAGGTCAAAGTCGGAGGATATCGCATCGAGCTGGGCGAAATCGAAAGCGCGCTCAGCCAGCTGGCGGGGGTGAAACAAGCAACCGTTCTGGCGATCGGCGAAAAAGAAAAAACGCTGGCGGCATACGTTGTTCCTCAGGGCGAGGCTTTTTGCGTTACCGATCATCGGAACCCGGCACTGCCGCAGGCGTGGCACACGCTTGCGGGAACGTTGCCCTGTTGCGCCATCTCGCCAGAGATCTCCGCAGAACAGGTAGCCGATTTCCTTCAGCATCGCCTGCTAAAACTGAAGCCGGGTCACACCGCTGGCGCCGATCCTCTCCCCCTGATGAACTCACTCGCTATCCAGCCGCGCTGGCAGGCCGTGGTGGAACGCTGGTTAGCATTTCTGGTGACACAACGGCGACTGAAGCCCACTGCTGAAGGTTATCAGGTCTGCGCTGGTGAAGAACGCGAGGATGAGCACCCGCACTTCAGCGGACATGATTTAACGTTATCGCAAATTCTTCGCGGTGCCCGTAACGAACTGTCGTTACTGAACGACGCGCAGTGGTCGCCGGAAAGCCTGGCCTTTAACCATCCGGCCAGCGCCCCGTATATTCAGGAACTGGCGACAATTTGCCAACAGCTTGCACAGCGCTTACAGCGCCCGGTACGCCTGCTTGAGGTGGGAACCCGCACTGGCCGCGCCGCAGAATCGCTGTTAGCACAGCTCAACGCCGGACAGATTGAGTATGTCGGGCTTGAGCAGAGCCAGGAGATGCTGCTGAGCGCCCGGCAGAGGCTCGCCCCCTGGCCTGGCGCCCGTCTGTCCCTCTGGAATGCAGACACGCTGGCGGCGCACGCTCACTCGGCGGACATTATCTGGCTTAATAACGCCCTGCATCGTCTGCTGCCGGAAGATCCCGGGCTCCTTGCGACATTACAACAGCTTGCCGTTCCCGGCGCGCTGCTCTACGTGATGGAGTTTCGCCAGTTAACGCCGTCCGCCCTACTCAGCACGCTCCTGTTAACCAATGGGCAGCCGGAGGCCTTGCTGCATAACAGCGCCGACTGGGCGGCATTATTTAGCGCGGCCGGCTTCAACTGTCAGCATGGCGATGAGGTCGCGGGGTTACAACGCTTCCTCGTACAATGTCCTGACAGGCAGGTGCGCCGCGATCCCCGTCAACTTCAGGCCGCCCTCGCCGGGCGTCTGCCGGGGTGGATGGTGCCGCAACGGATCGTCTTCCTCGACGCCTTACCGCTGACGGCTAACGGGAAAATTGACTACCAGGCGCTGAAGCGTCGTCATACCCCTGAAGCGGAAAACCCGGCCGAAGCGGATTTACCCCAGGGCGACATTGAAAAACAGGTTGCCGCCCTCTGGCAGCAACTCTTATCAACTGGCAATGTCACCAGAGAAACCGACTTCTTCCAGCAAGGCGGCGATAGCCTGCTGGCGACCCGTCTGACCGGGCAACTTCATCAGGCAGGTTATGAAGCGCAATTAAGCGACCTGTTTAATCATCCCCGGCTGGCGGATTTTGCCGCCACGCTGCGGAAAACCGACGTCCCGGTCGAACAACCATTCGTCCACTCCCCTGAAGATCGCTACCAGCCCTTTGCGCTTACCGACGTGCAGCAGGCTTACCTGGTGGGGCGTCAGCCGGGCTTTGCCCTGGGCGGCGTCGGCTCACATTTCTTTGTTGAATTTGAAATTGCCGATCTGGACCTCACCCGGCTGGAGACGGTCTGGAACCGATTAATCGCCCGCCACGATATGCTGCGCGCCATCGTGCGTGATGGACAGCAACAGGTGCTCGAACAGACGCCCCCCTGGGTGATACCCGCACACACCCTCCATACGCCTGAAGAGGCGTTGCGGGTGCGCGAAAAACTGGCGCATCAGGTACTCAACCCCGAAGTGTGGCCGGTATTCGATCTCCAGGTCGGATACGTGGACGGGATGCCTGCCCGCCTGTGGCTGTGTCTGGATAACCTGTTGCTTGACGGTCTGAGCATGCAGATCCTGCTGGCGGAGCTGGAGCACGGCTACCGCTACCCGCAACAGCTGCTTCCGCCGCTGCCCGTCACCTTCAGGGATTATCTGCAACAACCCGCGCTACAGTCGCCCAATCCAGATTCTCTGGCATGGTGGCAGGCGCAGCTTGATGATATTCCTCCGGCGCCTGCGTTGCCGCTGCGCTGCTTGCCTCAGGAGGTTGAAACACCGCGCTTCGCCCGCCTGAACGGCGCACTGGACAGCACGCGCTGGCATCGGCTGAAAAAACGGGCGGCTGACGCCCATCTCACCCCGTCAGCCGTGCTGTTGTCCGTGTGGTCAACCGTGCTCTCTGCATGGAGCGCGCAGCCTGAGTTCACGCTTAATCTTACGCTTTTCGACAGGCGACCACTGCACCCGCAAATCAACCAGATTCTGGGCGATTTCACCTCGCTGATGCTGCTGAGCTGGCATCCCGGCGAAAGCTGGCTGCACAGCGCAAAGTTACTACAGCAGCGACTGAGCCAGAACCTCAACCACCGCGATGTGTCGGCCATCCGCGTGATGCGTCAACTGGCGCAACGGCAAAACGTGCCCGCCATTCCGATGCCCGTCGTCTTTACCAGCGCACTGGGCTTTGAGCAGGATAACTTCCTCGCCCGGCGTAATCTGCTCAAACCGGTCTGGGGCATATCCCAGACGCCGCAGGTGTGGCTCGATCACCAGGTTTATGAATCCGAAGGCGAACTGCGCTTTAACTGGGATTTTGTCGCCGCGCTGTTTCCTGCCGGGCAGGTGGAACGTCAGTTTGAGCAGTATTGCACCTTGCTAAACCGAATGACCGAGGATGAAAACAGCTGGCATTTGCCACTCGCCGCGCTGGTGCCTCCCGTTAAGCAGGCGGAGCAAGGTACAGAGCGCACATCGCGCGTATGCCCTGAGCACTCTCAGCCACACATTGCGGCGGACGAGAGCACCGTCAGCCTGATTTGCGACGCCTTCCGCGAGGTGGTTGGCGAGTCTGTCACGCCCGCACAAAACTTCTTTGAGGCGGGCGCAACGTCGCTGAATCTGGTGCAACTGCACGTTTTGTTACAACGTCACGAATTTTCGACTCTGACGTTACTTGACCTCTTTACCCACCCTTCTCCTGCAGCCCTGGCCGCTTATCTGACCAGTGTCGCCACGGTGGAGAAAACCAAACGCTCTCGCCCTGTTCGCCGTCGTCAGCGGCGGATATAGCGCGAAGCAAACTGATTTTCCCCGGAACGCCATCGCGAACGCATGGCGTTCCATTGACTTTATGAACCTTAGGAAATGGGACCGATTATGGATAACTTGCGCTTCTCTTCTGCGCCAACAGCAGATTCCATTGATGCATCGATCGTTCAACACTACCCGGACTGCGAACCTGTCGCGGTTATCGGCTACGCCTGCCATTTTCCTGAATCGCCGGATGGCGAAACGTTCTGGCAAAACCTGCTGGAAGGTCGTGAATGCAGCCGACGCTTTACGCGCGAAGAGCTTCTGGCCGTCGGTCTGGATGCCGCCATCATTGACGATCCTCATTATGTCAACATCGGTACGGTGTTAGACAACGCCGACTGCTTCGATGCCGCTCTGTTCGGCTATTCTCGACAGGAAGCGGAATCAATGGACCCGCAGCAGCGTCTGTTTTTGCAGGCGGTCTGGCATGCGCTGGAACATGCCGGTTATGCCCCCGGCGCCGTCCCCCATAAGACCGGCGTTTTCGCCTCTTCCCGGATGAGTACCTACCCCGGTCGCGAAGCATTGAACGTGACAGAAGTCGCGCAGGTAAAAGGTCTGCAATCTCTGATGGGCAATGATAAAGACTATATTGCCACCCGCGCCGCGTACAAACTCAACCTGCACGGCCCGGCGTTATCGGTACAGACCGCCTGCTCCAGCTCGCTGGTTGCCGTGCATCTGGCCTGTGAAAGCCTGCGCGCTGGCGAATCCGATATGGCGGTTGCCGGCGGCGTGGCGCTCTCTTTCCCCCAGCAGGCAGGCTACCGCTACCAGCCCGGAATGATTTTCTCTCCTGATGGTCACTGTCGTCCCTTTGACGCCTCGGCTGAGGGCACCTGGGCCGGTAACGGTCTCGGCTGCGTGGTGCTGCGTCGCCTGAGAGACGCGCTGCTGTCAGGCGATCCGATTATCTCGGTGATCCTCTCCAGCGCGGTCAACAACGACGGCAACAGAAAGGTCGGCTATACCGCCCCTTCCGTCGCAGGGCAACAGGCAGTCATCGAAGAGGCGTTAATGCTGGCGGCCATCGACGACAGGCAGGTAGGTTACATTGAAACCCACGGCACCGGCACACCGCTGGGCGACGCGATTGAAATTGAAGCGTTACGCAACGTCTATGCGCCTCGCCCGCAGGATCAGCGCTGTGCGCTCGGTTCCGTGAAAAGTAACATGGGCCATCTGGATACCGCGGCGGGCATTGCCGGACTGCTGAAAACCGTTCTGGCAGTCAGTCGCGGGCAAATTCCTCCCTTACTGAATTTTCACACCCCCAACCCGGCGCTGAAACTTGAAGAGAGCCCCTTTACCATACCGGTGTCGGCACAGGCATGGCAGGACGAAATGCGCTATGCGGGCGTCTCCTCCTTTGGTATTGGCGGCACCAACTGCCATATGATCGTCGCCTCGCTGCCCGACGCGCTCAACGCGCGCCTCCCCAATACGGATAGCGGCAGAAAAAGTACCGCGCTGCTGCTCAGCGCCGCCAGCGACAGCGCGTTGCGGCGGCTGGCGACGGATTATGCCGGGGCGCTGAGAGAGAATGCGGATGCCAGCTCTCTGGCCTTCACAGCCCTGCACGCGCGCCGTCTCGATCTCCCCTTCCGCCTGGCGGCGCCATTAAACCGTGAAACCGCCGAGGCGCTCAGCGCCTGGGCCGGTGAGAAATCGGGGGCGCTGGTTTACAGCGGCCACGGCGCCAGCGGCAAGCAGGTGTGGCTGTTTACCGGCCAGGGCTCGCACTGGCGCACTATGGGTCAAACGATGTACCAGCACTCAACGGCGTTTGCCGACACGCTGGATCGCTGTTTTTCCGCCTGTAGCGAAATGCTCACGCCGTCACTGCGCGAAGCGATGTTTAACCCCGATTCGGCGCAGCTGGACAATATGGCCTGGGCGCAGCCGGCGATTGTCGCGTTTGAAATCGCGATGGCGGCGCACTGGCGTGCTGAAGGACTGAAGCCAGACTTCGCCATTGGGCATTCCGTCGGTGAATTTGCCGCTGCCGTTGTCTGCGGACACTATACGATTGAACAGGTCATGCCACTGGTTTGTCGGCGCGGCGCGCTAATGCAGCAGTGCGCAAGCGGCGCGATGGTGGCGGTATTTGCAGACGAAGACACGCTGATGCCGCTGGCTCGCCAGTTTGAGCTGGATCTCGCCGCCAACAACGGTACGCAACATACGGTATTTTCCGGGCCGGAAGCCCGTCTCGCGGTATTTTGCGCCACGCTCTCGCAGCATGACATTAACTATCGTCGCCTGAGCGTAACCGGTGCGGCGCACTCCGCTTTACTGGAGCCGATACTCGATCGGTTCCAGGACGCCTGCGCGGGACTGCACGCGGAGCCGGGGCAAATACCGATTATTTCCACGCTCACCGCCGACGTCATTGATGAGTCAACGCTCAACCAGGCGGATTACTGGCGCCGACACATGCGCCAGCCGGTGCGTTTTATCCAGAGTATTCAGGTGGCGCATCAGCTCGGCGGCCGCGTTTTTCTGGAGATGGGGCCCGATGCCCAGTTGGTTGCTTGCGGGCAGCGCGAATACCGCGATAACGCATACTGGATAGCCAGCGCCCGGCGTAACAAAGAGGCGAGCGATGTCCTCAATCAGGCCCTGCTCCAGCTTTACGCTGCCGGCGTCGCCCTACCGTGGGCCGACCTGCTGGCGGGCGATGGACAACGTATCGCTGCGCCATGTTATCCGTTTGATACTGAGCGTTACTGGAAAGAGCGCGTCTCCCCGGCCTGCGAGCCTGCCGACGCAGCGCTGTCTGCCGGGCTGGAGGTGGCGAGTCGCGCCGCGACAGCGCTCGATCTCCCTCGCCTGGAAGCGCTTAAACAGTGCGCCACGCGACTGCACGCCATCTACGTCGATCAACTGGTACAACGCTGTACCGGCGATGCCATTGAGAACGGCGTGGACGCCATGACCATCATGCGCCGTGGACGTCTGCTGCCCCGCTACCAGCAGCTACTCCAGCGCCTGCTGAATAACTGCGTGGTCGACGGCGATTACCGCTGCACCGACGGGCGATACGTCCGCGCCCGCCCCATTGAACATCAACAACGGGAATCACTGCTGACGGAACTTGCCGGTTATTGTGAAGGTTTTCAGGCTATTCCCGACACCATCGCCCGTGCCGGCGATCGGTTATATGAAATGATGAGCGGCGCGGAAGAACCGGTGGCGATTATCTTCCCGCAAAGCGCCTCCGACGGCGTGGAAGTGCTGTATCAGGAATTCAGCTTTGGCCGCTATTTCAACCAAATCGCCGCCGGGGTATTACGCGGCATTGTCCAGACGCGTCAGCCCCGCCAGCCGTTGCGTATTCTTGAAGTTGGCGGCGGAACCGGCGGCACCACCGCGTGGCTGCTGCCGGAACTCAACGGCGTTCCGGCACTGGAGTACCATTTCACCGATATCTCGGCGCTGTTCACCCGTCGCGCCCAGCAGAAATTCGCCGACTATGATTTTGTGAAGTATAGCGAGCTGGATCTCGAAAAAGAGGCGCAGTCTCAGGGTTTCCAGGCACAGTCTTACGATCTTATCGTGGCAGCGAACGTGATTCACGCCACCCGCCATATTGGCCGCACGCTCGATAATCTGCGCCCCCTGCTCAAGCCGGGCGGGCGCCTGCTGATGCGCGAAATCACCCAGCCAATGCGTCTGTTTGACTTCGTTTTCGGCCCGCTGGTTCTTCCGCTACAGGATCTCGACGCCCGCGAAGGTGAGTTATTCCTCACCACCGCTCAGTGGCAACAACAGTGCCGCCACGCCGGATTCAGCAAAGTGGCGTGGCTACCGCAGGATGGCAGCCCGACCGCCGGGATGAGCGAACATATCATTCTCGCCACGCTGCCCGGTCAGGCGGTTAGCGCCGTAACATTCACCGCGCCATCAGAACCCGTGTTGGGGCAGGCGCTGACGGATAACGGTGATTATCTCGCCGACTGGTCTGATTGCGCAGGTCAGCCCGAACGGTTTAACGCCCGCTGGCAGGAGGCCTGGCGTCTGCTTTCACAGCGTCATGGCGACGCTCTGCCTGTGGAACCGCCCCCCGTCGCCGCCCCGGAGTGGCTGGGGAAGGTTCGCTTAAGCTGGCAAAACGAAGCCTTTTCCCGCGGTCAGATGCGCGTTGAAGCCCGTCATCCTGCTGGCGAGTGGCTGCCGCTATCGCCCGCCGCGCCTCTTCCTGCGCCGCAAACGCATTATCAATGGCGCTGGACGCCCCTCAACGTCGCCAGCATTGACCATCCGCTTACCTTTAGCTTCAGCGCCGGTACGCTTGCGCGCAGCGACGAGCTGGCGCAATACGGCATCATTCACGATCCGCACGCCTCTTCACGACTGATGATTGTTGAGGAGAGCGAGGATACGCTGGCCTTAGCGGAGAAAGTGATAGCAGCGCTCACCGCCAGCGCAGCCGGATTGATTGTGGTTACTCGCCGCGCGTGGCGAGTCGAGGAAAATGAAGCACTCTCTGCATCCCATCACGCGCTATGGGCCTTGCTTCGAGTCGCGGCCAACGAACAGCCGGAACGGTTGCTTGCCGCCATCGATCTCGCCGAAAACACCCCGTGGGAAACGCTGCATCAAGGGTTGAGCGCAGTCTCACTATCACAGCGCTGGCTCGCCGCACGGGGTGACACCCTTTGGCTCCCTTCACTGGCGCCCAATACGGGATGCGCCGCTGAATTACCGGCAAACGTGTTTACCGGCGATAGCCGCTGGCATCTGGTGACCGGAGCGTTTGGCGGATTAGGCCGCCTTGCCGTGAACTGGCTCAGAGAAAAAGGGGCGCGACGCATCGCCCTGCTGGCGCCGCGCGTGGATGAGTCATGGCTACGCGACGTGGAGGGCGGGCAGACGCGCGTCTGCCGTTGTGATGTGGGCGATGCCGGGCAACTGGCCACGGTTCTTGACGATCTGGCGGCCAACGGCGGCATTGCCGGAGCGATTCATGCCGCTGGCGTATTGGCTGACGCGCCCTTGCAGGAGCTTGATGACCACCAGCTGGCTGCCGTTTTCGCGGTAAAAGCGCAGGCGGCAAGCCAGCTGTTGCAAACCCTGCGCAACCACGACGGACGCTATCTTATTCTCTACTCTTCCGCTGCCGCCACCCTCGGCGCGCCGGGTCAGAGCGCCCATGCGCTGGCCTGCGGCTACCTGGACGGGCTGGCCCAGCAGTTTTCCACCCTTGATGCGCCGAAAACGCTCTCTGTCGCCTGGGGCGCATGGGGAGAAAGCGGTCGGGCGGCCACGCCGGAAATGCTGGCGACGCTCGCCAGCCGAGGTATGGGCGCGTTAAGCGATGCCGAAGGCTGCTGGCACCTGGAACAGGCGGTGATGCGCGGCGCCCCGTGGCGACTGGCGATGCGCGTTTTTACCGACAAAATGCCCCCGTTACAACAGGCTCTGTTTAACATCAGCGCCACAGAAAAAGCCGCAACGCCGGTCATTCCTCCTGCTGATGACAACGCCTTTAACGGCAGCCTGAGCGATGAAACAGCGGTGATGGCATGGCTGAAAAAGCGGATTGCGGTTCAGCTAAGGCTGAGCGATCCGGCGTCACTGCATCCAAACCAGGATCTGTTGCAACTCGGCATGGACTCGCTGCTCTTCCTTGAACTCAGTAGCGATATTCAGCACTACCTGGGCGTACGCATCAATGCGGAACGGGCGTGGCAGGATCTGTCTCCTCATGGACTCACGCAGCTTATCTGTTCTAAGCCAGAGGCGACGCCTGCCGCTTCGCAGCCGGAAGTGTTGCGGCACGACGCCGACGAGCGTTATGCGCCCTTCCCTTTAACGCCCATTCAGCACGCCTACTGGCTGGGGCGAACCCACCTCATTGGCTATGGCGGCGTCGCCTGTCACGTCCTGTTTGAGTGGGATAAACGCCACGATGAGTTCGATCTCGCCATACTGGAGAAAGCATGGAACCAGCTCATCGCACGCCACGATATGTTGCGTATGGTGGTTGATGCCGACGGGCAGCAGCGAATCCTGGCGACAACGCCGGAGTATCACATCCCGCGTGACGATCTGCGCGCGCTTTCCCCAGAAGAACAGCGCATCGCGCTGGAAAAACGGCGGCATGAACTGAGCTATCGCGTTTTGCCTGCCGACCAGTGGCCTCTTTTTGAGCTGGTGGTCAGCGAAATCGACGATTGCCATTACCGTCTGCATATGAACCTCGACCTTTTGCAGTTTGATGTGCAGAGTTTTAAAGTCATGATGGACGACCTGGCGCAGGTCTGGCGCGGTGAAACGCTGGCGCCGCTCGCTATTACCTTCCGTGATTATGTGATGGCTGAACAGGCGCGCCGACAGACATCGGCATGGCACGATGCCTGGGATTACTGGCAGGAAAAACTGCCGCAACTGCCCTTAGCGCCAGAGCTGCCGGTGGTTGAGACGCCTCCGGAAACGCCACACTTCACCACCTTCAAATCGACGATCGGCAAGACAGAATGGCAGGCCGTGAAACAGCGCTGGCAGCAGCAAGGCGTCACACCGTCTGCCGCGCTGCTCACGCTGTTTGCCGCCACCCTTGAGCGCTGGAGCCGTACCACAACATTTACGCTGAACCTGACGTTCTTCAATCGCCAGCCGATCCATCCGCAAATCAACCAGTTGATTGGTGATTTTACCTCCGTCACGCTGGTTGATTTTAACTTCTCAGCGCCGGTGACGTTGCAAGAGCAGATGCAACAGACCCAACAGCGCCTCTGGCAAAACATGGCGCACAGTGAAATGAACGGTGTTGAGGTGATCCGTGAGCTGGGCCGCCTGCGCGGATCACAACGTCAACCGCTGATGCCGGTAGTGTTTACCAGTATGCTGGGGATGACGCTGGAAGGCATGACTATCGATCAGGCGATGAGCCATCTGTTCGGCGAACCCTGCTATGTATTCACGCAAACGCCGCAGGTCTGGCTGGATCATCAGGTCATGGAGAGCGACGGCGAGTTGATGTTTAGCTGGTACTGCATGGACAACGTGCTGGAACCCGGCGCTGCCGAGGCGATGTTTAATGACTATTGCGCCATCCTGCAAGCCGTCATCGCCGCCCCTGAAAGCCTGAAGACTCTCGCCAGCGGCATCGCCGGGCACATTCCCCGCCGACGCTGGCCGCTGAACGCGCAGGCGGACTACGACCTGCGGGATATTGAGCAGGCGACGCTCGAATACCCCGGCATCCGGCAGGCCAGAGCGGAAATAACCGAACAGGGCGCGTTGACGCTGGATATCGTGATGGCCGACGATCCTTCGCCATCAGCGGCGATGCCTGATGAGCACGAACTTACCCAACTGGCGCTGCCGTTGCCTGAGCAGGCGCAGCTTGATGAGCTGGAGGCGACCTGGCGCTGGCTGGAGGCGCGTGCGCTACAGGGGATCGCGGCTACGCTAAATCGTCACGGCCTGTTTACCACGCCGGAGATCGCCCATCGCTTTAGCGCAGTAGTACAGGCGCTGTCCGCGCAAGCGTCTCACCAGCGTCTGCTGCGCCAGTGGCTACAGTGTCTGACGGAAAGAGAGTGGTTAATCCGCGAAGGTGAAAGCTGGCGCTGCCGCATTCCGCTCAGCGAGATTCCTGAGCCTCAGGAAGCGTGCCCGCAAAGCCAATGGAGCCAGGCGCTGGCGCAGTATCTGGAAACCTGCATCGCCCGGCACGACGCCCTCTTCTCCGGGCAGTGTTCTCCGCTGGAATTGCTGTTCAACGAGCAGCATCGCGTTACCGACGCGCTGTATCGCGACAACCCCGCCAGCGCCTGTCTGAATCGCTATACCGCGCAGATTGCCGCCTTGTGCAGCGCAGAACGGATTCTGGAGGTTGGCGCCGGAACCGCAGCCACTACCGCGCCGGTGCTGAAGGCCACGCGGAACACGCGGCAGTCGTACCACTTCACGGACGTCTCCGCGCAGTTCCTCAATGACGCCAGAGCCCGTTTCCATGATGAATCGCAGGTGTCTTATGCCTTGTTCGACATCAACCAGCCGCTGGATTTCACCGCCCACCCGGAGGCGGGTTACGACCTGATCGTTGCCGTCAATGTGCTCCACGACGCCAGCCATGTCGTCCAGACGTTGCGCAGATTAAAACTGTTGCTGAAAGCCGGCGGACGTTTGCTGATCGTTGAAGCGACGGAGCGAAACAGCGTATTCCAGCTGGCGAGCGTGGGCTTTATTGAGGGATTAAGCGGATACCGCGATTTCCGCCGCCGGGATGAGAAACCGATGCTCACCCGCTCCGCATGGCAGGAGGTTCTCGTTCAGGCCGGGTTTGCAAACGAGCTGGCGTGGCCCGCGCAGGAATCGTCGCCGCTGCGCCAGCATCTGCTGGTAGCACGTTCGCCTGGCGTAAATCGCCCGGATAAAAAAGCCGTGAGCCGCTATTTACAGCAGCGCTTTGGCACCGGTCTGCCCATTTTACAGATCCGGCAAAGAGAAGCGTTATTTACGCCGCTGCATGCCCCGTCTGATGCGCCGACTGAGCCAGCCAAACCCACGCCAGTTGCCGGGGGGAATCCGGCGCTGGAAAAACAGGTGGCTGAACTCTGGCAATCGCTGCTGTCTCGCCCCGTGGCAAGGCATCACGACTTTTTCGAACTGGGCGGCGACAGCCTGATGGCGACAAGGATGGTCGCGCAGCTAAACCGGAGAGGGATTGCCAGGGCTAACCTTCAGGATCTGTTCAACCATTCGACGCTGAGCGACTTCTGCGCCCATCTACAGGCGGCTACGTCAGGAGAGGACAACCCGATACCCCTTTGCCAGGGCGACGGTGAGGAAACCCTGTTTGTCTTCCACGCTTCAGACGGCGATATCAGCGCCTGGCTGCCGCTCGCTAGCGCGTTGAACAGGCGCGTTTTCGGCCTGCAAGCAAAATCGCCGCAGCGCTTTGCCACGCTCGACCAGATGATCGATGAGTATGTCGGGTGCATCCGTCGTCAGCAGCCTCACGGCCCTTATGTGCTGGCGGGTTGGTCGTATGGCGCGTTTCTTGCGGCGGGCGCCGCACAACGCCTGTACGCCAAAGGCGAGCAGGTTCGGATGGTGTTAATCGATCCCGTGTGCCGACAGGATTTCTGTTGCGAAAACCGGGCGGCCCTGCTGCGCCTGTTAGCCGAAGGACAAACGCCTCTGGCACTGCCCGAACATTTCGACCAGCAGACGCCCGACAGCCAGCTTGCCGACTTTATCAGCCTCGCTAAAACGGCCGGTATGGTGTCGCAAAACCTGACGCTGCAAGCGGCAGAAACGTGGCTCGACAACATCGCGCATCTGCTGCGTTTACTGACTGAGCATACGCCGGGCGAAAGCGTTCCGGTCCCCTGTCTCATGGTGTATGCCGCCGGGAGACCCGCGCGCTGGACGCCAGCAGAAACCGAGTGGCAGGGCTGGATAAACAACGCCGACGACGCTGTGATTGAAGCCAGCCACTGGCAAATCATGATGGAAGCCCCCCACGTTCAGGCTTGTGCGCAACACATTACGCGCTGGCTTTGCGCAACCTCAACGCAACCGGAGAACACGTTATGATGCCGTCCGCCTCCCCAAAACAACGCGTACTGATTGTGGGCGCCAAATTTGGCGAAATGTACCTGAATGCCTTTATGCAGCCCCCGGAGGGGCTGGAACTGGTCGGCCTGCTGGCGCAGGGAAGCGCCCGTTCAAGAGAGCTGGCTCATGCGTTTGGCATTCCGCTGTATACCTCGCCGGAACAGATAACCAGGATGCCGGATATCGCCTGTATTGTCGTGCGTTCGACCGTCGCCGGAGGAACCGGTACGCAGCTTGCCAGACACTTTCTGACGCGCGGCGTACACGTCATTCAGGAGCATCCCCTCCACCCGGATGACATCAGTTCCTTACAAACGCTGGCGCAGGAACAGGGCTGCTGCTATTGGGTAAACACGTTTTATCCGCATACGCGCGCGGGACGCACATGGCTTCGCGATGCGCAGCAGCTGCGTCGCTGCCTGGCTAAGACGCCGCCGGTAGTCCACGCCACCACCAGCCGACAGTTGCTCTACTCCACTCTGGATTTGTTGTTGCTGGCTCTGGGCGTTGATGCCGCCGCCGTGGAGTGCGACGTGGTTGGCAGCTTTAGCGATTTTCACTGTCTGAGACTCTTCTGGCCGGAGGGAGAAGCCTGCCTGCTGCTTCAGCGCTATCTCGATCCTGACGATCCAGATATGCATAGCCTTATCATGCACCGCCTGCTGCTGGGCTGGCCGGAAGGTCATCTTTCGCTGGAGGCGAGCTACGGCCCCGTCATCTGGTCATCCAGCCTGTTTGTCGCAGACCATCAGGAGAACGCCCACAGCCTCTGGCGCAGACCGGAGATCCTGCGCGATCTGCCGGGTCTGACGCGCAGCGCGGCGCCCCTGAGCTGGCGCGACTGCTGCGAAACCGTCGGGCCGGAGGGCGTCAGCTGGTTGCTACACCAGTTGCGCAGCAATCTGGCGGGCGAACATCCACCAGCGGCCTGCCAAAGCGTACATCAGATCGCGTTATCACGTTTATGGCAGCAGATTTTACGTAAGACCGGCAATGCGGAGATCAGACGCCTGACGCCGCCGCACCACGACCGGTTAGCCGGTTTCTACAACGATGATGATAAGGAGGCGCTGTGACGCAATCTGCAATGTGCATCCCGCTGTGGCCCGCCCGGAACGGCAATACTGCGCATCTGGTCATGTGCCCTTTCGCTGGCGGCAGCAGTAGCGCGTTTCGCCACTGGCAAGCTGAGCAACTGGCTGATTGCGCGCTTTCTCTGGTGACCTGGCCGGGGCGCGATCGCCTTCGCCATCTGGAACCGCTCAGAAGCATTACACAACTGGCGGCACTGCTGGCGAACGAGCTGGAAGCATCCGTATCGCCTGACACGCCGCTTTTACTCGCCGGGCACAGCATGGGGGCGCAGGTGGCGTTTGAAACCTGCCGACTTCTGGAGCAACGGGGGCTTGCGCCACAAGGACTGATTATTTCCGGGTGCCATGCCCCGCATCTGCATTCTGAACGCCAGCTCAGCCATCGCGATGATGCCGACTTTATCGCTGAGCTGATAGACATTGGCGGATGTTCTCCTGAACTGCGGGAAAACCAGGAATTAATGTCGCTGTTTCTTCCTCTTCTGCGCGCTGATTTTTACGCCACCGAGAGCTATCACTACGACTCGCCCGACGTCTGTCCGCCGCTGCGCACGCCTGCGCTGTTATTGTGCGGCAGCCACGATCGCGAAGCCTCCTGGCAGCAGGTCGATGCCTGGCGTCAGTGGCTGAGCCACGTTACAGGCCCGGTGGTGATTGACGGCGATCATTTCTATCCCATTCAACAAGCCCGGTCCTTTTTTACGCAGATTGTCCGCCATTTTCCCCACGCATTTTCTGCAATGACCGCGTGGCAAAAACAGCCCAGTACTTCAGAAAGGTGACGCATGAATTCTTCCTTTGAATCTCTGATTGAACAGTATCCCTTACCCATTGCCGAACAGTTGCGCCACTGGGCGGCCCGTTATGCCTCGCGAATTGCCGTCGTTGATGCAAAGGGGTCGTTAACCTACAGCGCGCTTGATGCACAAGTTGACGAACTTGCCGCAGGTCTGTCATCACTGGGTTTGCGTTCGGGGGAGCATGTAATTGTGCAGCTTCCCAACGACAACGCGTTTGTTACCCTGCTGTTCGCCTTGTTAAGACTGGGCGTTATCCCCGTGCTGGCGATGCCCTCGCAACGGGCGCTGGATATCGACGCGCTGATTGAGCTGGCGCAACCCGTCGCTTACGTTATTCACGGGGAAAACCACGCAGAGCTGGCCCGACAGATGGCGCACAAACACGCCTGCTTGCGTCATGTTCTGGTCGCTGGAGAGACCGTGAGCGACGATTTTACGCCGCTCTTCTCCCTTCACGGTGAGCGACAGGCATGGCCGCAGCCTGATGTTTCCGCCACCGCGTTGTTGTTGCTCTCAGGCGGCACAACCGGCACGCCCAAACTCATCCCGCGCCGACATGCCGACTATAGCTATAACTTCAGCGCTTCTGCTGAACTGTGCGGCATCAGCCAACAGAGCGTGTATCTCGCCGTCCTCCCGGTGGCGCATAACTTTCCGCTGGCCTGCCCCGGTATTCTGGGAACGCTTGCCTGCGGCGGAAAAGTGGTGCTGACCGACAGCGCCAGCTGTGATGAGGTGATGCCTTTAATCGCGCAGGAAAGAGTGACTCACGTCGCCCTGGTTCCGGCGCTGGCGCAATTATGGGTGCAGGCCAGGGAGTGGGAAGACAGCGACCTTTCGTCGCTGCGCGTCATTCAGGCAGGCGGCGCCCGGCTCGACCCGACGCTTGCTGAGCAGGTTATCGCCACCTTTGACTGTACCCTGCAACAGGTTTTCGGTATGGCGGAAGGCCTGCTCTGTTTTACCCGGCTGGACGATCCGCATGCCACCATTCTCCACAGCCAGGGGCGCCCGTTGTCCCCTCTGGATGAAATCCGCATCGTTGATCAAGACGAGAACGACGTCGCGCCGGGCGAAACCGGGCAATTGTTAACGCGCGGCCCTTATACCATTTCGGGCTATTACCGCGCCCCTGCCCACAACGCGCAGGCCTTTACCGCGCAAGGGTTTTACCGCACAGGCGACAATGTCAGGCTGGATGAGGTGGGGAACCTGCACGTTGAGGGACGCATAAAAGAGCAGATCAACCGCGCCGGAGAAAAAATAGCCGCGGCTGAAGTGGAATCGGCACTGCTGCGTTTAGCGGAAGTGCAAGATTGCGCGGTGGTCGCCGCGCCGGACACGCTGCTTGGCGAGCGGATTTGCGCGTTTATCATCGCGCAGCAGGTGCCAACTGACTATCAGCAGTTGCGTCAACAACTGACCCGTATGGGGCTCAGCGCGTGGAAAATTCCTGACCAAATCGAGTTTCTTGACCACTGGCCGCTCACCGCCGTCGGCAAGATAGACAAAAAACGCCTGACGGCTCTCGCCGTCGACCGTTATCGCCATTCTGCCCAATAAGCGCAAACCGACCCGAAACAGGTTGAAATAAACCCGTTTCGGGTAGCACTACTATTAGAAATAGTTATCATTTTCAATTCACCATTGTCGGTATTTTTGGCGTTTCGCCGTCTTACAGGGACTCACAACAATGAAAATGACACGGCTTTATCCTCTGGCCTTGGGGGGATTATTGCTCCCCGCCATTGCTAATGCCCAGACTTCACAGCAAGACGAAAGCACGCTGGTGGTTACCGCCAGTAAACAATCTTCCCGCTCGGCATCAGCCAACAACGTCTCGTCTACTGTTGTCAGCGCGCCGGAATTAAGCGACGCCGGCGTCACCGCCAGCGACAAACTCCCCAGAGTCTTGCCCGGGCTCAATATTGAAAATAGCGGCAACATGCTTTTTTCGACGATCTCGCTACGCGGCGTCTCTTCAGCGCAGGACTTCTATAATCCCGCCGTCACCCTGTATGTCGATGGCGTCCCTCAGCTTTCCACCAACACCATCCAGGCGCTTACCGATGTGCAAAGCGTGGAGTTGCTGCGAGGCCCACAGGGAACGTTATATGGCAAAAGCGCTCAGGGCGGGATCATCAACATCGTCACCCAGCAGCCGGACAGCACGCCGCGCGGCTATATTGAAGGCGGCGTCAGTAGCCGCGACAGTTATCGAAGTAAGTTCAACCTGAGCGGCCCCATTCAGGATGGCCTGCTGTACGGCAGCGTCACCCTGTTACGCCAGGTTGATGACGGCGACATGATTAACCCCGCGACGGGAAGCGATGACTTAGGCGGCACCCGCGCCAGCATAGGGAATGTGAAACTGCGTCTGGCGCCGGACGATCAGCCCTGGGAAATGGGCTTTGCCGCCTCACGCGAATGTACCCGCGCCACCCAGGACGCCTATGTGGGATGGAATGATATTAAGGGCCGTAAGCTGTCGATCAGCGATGGTTCACCAGACCCGTACATGCGGCGCTGCACTGACAGCCAGACCCTGAGTGGGAAATACACCACCGATGACTGGGTTTTCAACCTGATCAGCGCCTGGCAGCAGCAGCATTATTCGCGCACCTTCCCTTCCGGTTCGTTAATCGTCAATATGCCTCAGCGCTGGAATCAGGATGTGCAGGAGCTGCGCGCTGCAACCCTGGGCGATGCGCGTACCGTTGATATGGTGTTTGGGCTGTACCGGCAGAACACCCGCGAGAAGTTAAATTCAGCCTACGACATGCCGACAATGCCTTATTTAAGCAGTACCGGCTATACCACCGCTGAAACGCTGGCCGCATACAGTGACCTGACCTGGCATTTAACCGATCGTTTTGATATCGGCGGCGGCGTGCGCTTCTCGCATGATAAATCCAGTACACAATATCACGGCAGCATGCTCGGCAACCCGTTTGGCGACCAGGGTAAGAGCAATGACGATCAGGTGCTCGGGCAGCTATCCGCAGGCTATATGCTGACCGATGACTGGAGAGTGTATACCCGTGTAGCCCAGGGATATAAACCTTCCGGGTACAACATCGTGCCTACTGCGGGTCTTGATGCCAAACCGTTCGTCGCCGAGAAATCCATCAACTATGAACTTGGCACCCGCTACGAAACCGCTGACGTCACGCTGCAAGCCGCGACGTTTTATACCCACACCAAAGACATGCAGCTTTACTCTGGCCCGGTCGGGATGCAGACATTAAGCAATGCGGGTAAAGCCGACGCCACCGGCGTTGAGCTTGAAGCGAAGTGGCGGTTTGCGCCAGGCTGGTCATGGGATATCAATGGCAACGTGATCCGTTCCGAATTCACCAATGACAGTGAGTTGTATCACGGTAACCGGGTGCCGTTCGTACCACGTTATGGCGCGGGAAGCAGCGTGAACGGCGTGATTGATACGCGCTATGGCGCACTGATGCCCCGACTGGCGGTTAATCTGGTCGGGCCGCATTATTTCGATGGCGACAACCAGTTGCGGCAAGGCACCTATGCCACCCTGGACAGCAGCCTGGGCTGGCAGGCGACTGAACGGATGAACATTTCCGTCTATGTCGATAACCTGTTCGACCGTCGTTACCGTACCTATGGCTACATGAACGGCAGCAGCGCCGTCGCGCAGGTCAATATGGGTCGCACCGTCGGTATCAATACGCGAATTGATTTCTTCTGATTATTGTAAAAGGGATACCGAAAAGGTATCCCTTTTACACCACTAGTTAAAACCAGTAACTCAGCAGAGTCGCAAAAAATATTAATCCATAGTGATTATTTAAACAATGAAATTGCGATTAGGATAAATAGATTTAACTTTCTCGTTCCTTTCTCTCCTTATACTAAAGAAATAATCATATCAAAATAAAAATTCACAACAGTGCAACATTAAAAAATACAACCAACAAACAATCCTATATACAAGGCACATCTCCAGAATATAAAAGCACAGACAAACAACCTAAAAAAAACAACCCCATACATATAAATTATTTTATAGGTAAAATAGATTATATATTCTCATAGCTACCACAAACTATACTAGCCTGAACTATATTTATTCTGCTGCAATCAATGCATACATAACACAAATATCACTCAGGTACACTACTCAAACCACGCTGGGATTTTTCCTCAAGTTATAATCATCACCCCGAAAATCATTCGGCATTTACTCATTAAATAGTCACCCCATAGGCCTGTACATGTTTACTCAGAAATATACATCCTTTTCTCTGTCATAAACCCTCTGATTAATCATAAATAAATACTTGTGACACCAATCTTTTTCCTTAACGGAACGAATTGTTGTGTAGAAGGAGATAATATTATGTCAAAAAAATATCAGCCATTGCTTATAACTCATTATATGTCAACATGGGTCACTATAACGGAAGCAGTTGAGATCACTACCAAAGCCATAAAACAAAAAATTACTCCTAGCGATATTTATCGTCATGCCTTGAGTGGCAACATCCTACTATCGGTCTATTTCCAGTCTCCTGTGATACTTAAGAAGATACAAACTTTTAATGGAAAAATAAAATTCAGGCAGTTTGTGGGAGACCTACTTGATAAACTATGCATGCTTGACAGGGACGGTTTTATTTATGGTCAAAATTTAAGACTCTGTACAGAAGCTAGATATATTTGTCCTGTGCAACAAATTATAGATACCCCCCTGTTACGCAAACTCAACCAGTTTCGTACGTTTGTTCGTAATGTCCGCCCGGGTGATGAACTGGATGTCCCGGCACAAGTTAGTGAAAAAAATTTAACCCCGCCGCCGGGTAACAGCAGTGGCAACCTTGAGCAACAGATAGCCAGTACTTCACAGCTAATTGGATCTCTGCTCGCCGAAGATATGAACAGCGAGCAAGCGGCAAACATAGCACGTGGATGGGCCTCTTCTCAGGCTTCAGGGGTAATGACAGACTGGTTAAGCCGCTTCGGTACCGCAAGAATCACGCTGGGCGTGGATGAAGATTTCAGCCTGAAGAACTCCCGTGACGGCAACCCTCGAAAATGGCGATTCGATGCAACAAACAGTGAACTATGTGCCGAACGTCACGAATGCTGAAATCACGCTGGCAGCCTCGAAGGACCCGGTGATTGCCGACAATAACGATCTCACGACACTAACAGCACCGTCGCTGATACAGAGGGCAATGCGATAGCCAACACTGAGGTAACATTTACTCTACCGGAAGATGTGAAGGCGAACTTCACGCTGAGCGATGGCGACAAAGCGGTTACTGATGCCGATGGCAAAGCGAAAGTCACGCTGAAAGGTACAAAAGCAGGCGCTCATACCGTGACAGCATCGATGGTTGGCGGTAAGAGTGAGCAGTTGGTGGTGAACTTTACTGCGGATACGCTCACTGCGCAGGTTAATCTTAACGTTACCGAGGACAATTTCATCGCCAATAACATTGGAATGACCAGGCTACAGGCAACAGTGACTGATGGAAACGGCAACCCAGTAGAAGGTATAAAAGTTAATTTCCGTGGAACCTCCGTCACGCTAAGCAGCACCAGCGTTGAAACGGATGATCAGGTTTTCGCTGAAATTCTTGTGACAAGCACCGAGGTCGGACTAAAAACAGTTTCAGCCTCTCTGGCAGATAAACCTACTGAAGTCATCTCGCGATTACTGAATGCCAAGGTAGATGTTAATTCTGCGACGATTACCAGTCAGGAGATACCTGAAGGTCAGGTCATGGTCGCACAAGACATAGCAGTTAAAGCTCACGTTAACGACCAGTTTGGCAACCCGGTGACGCATCAACCCGCGACATTCAGTGCAGCGCCATCCTCGCAAATGATCATCAGCCAGAATACGGTCTCTACTAATACGCAGGGAGTAGCCGAGGTCACCATGACGCCTGAAAGAAACGGCTCGTATACTGTAAAAGCATCCCTAGCGAATGGAGCTTCACTTGAGAAACAACTGGAGGCTATTGATGAAAAACTGACACTCACGTCCAGTCCGCTTATCGGTGTCAATGCTCCTAAAGGCGCTACTCTGACGGCAATGCTAACCTCTGCAAATGGCACTCCAGTGGAGGGTCAGGTCATCAACTTTAGCGTAACGCTAGAAGGTGCGACGTTAAGTGGCGGAAAAGTGAGAACCAACTCTTCAGGTCAGGCTCCAGTCGTTCTGACCAGCAATAAAGTCGGTACATATACGGTGACTGCATCGTTCCATAACGGCGTCACAATACAGACACAGACAACCGTGAAGGTTACTGGCAACCCAAGCACCGCACATGTTGCTAGCTTTATCGCTGATCCGTCGACTATCGCCGCCACCAACAGTGATTTAAGTACCTTAAAGGCAACGGTTGAGGATGGCAGTGGTAACCTGATCGAAGGTCTCACTGTGTACTTCGCCTTAAAAAGCGGCTCCACCACATTAACGTCATTAACAGCAGTGACCGATCAAAACGGAATCGCGACAACAAGCGTGAAAGGAGCGATAACGGGGAGCGTCACTGTAAGCACAGTCACAAGCGCAGGTGGAATGCAAACAGTAGATATATCGCTAGTGGCAGGCCCAGCAGACGCCTCGCAGTCCATCCTTAAGAACAACCAGTCATCACTGAAAGGGGACTTTACCGATAGTGCTGAGCTACATCTTGTTCTGCACGATATATCAGGCAATCCGATCAAAGTTTCTTAAGGGATAGAATTTGTGCAATCAGGTACAAACGTGCCCTATATGAAAATTAGCGCAATTGATTACAGTCAAAATATCAACGGTGATTACAAAGCTACTGTTACAGGAGGCGGAGAGGGTATCGCAACGCTGATCCCCGTATTGAATGGTGTTCATCAGGCGGGTCTGAGTACCACGATAGAATTCATTAGCGCGGAAACCAGACCAATGACCGGTACAGTGTCAGTGAATGGTGCAAACCTACCGACAGCTTCATTCCCTTCGCAGGGATTTACCGGGGCGTATTATCAGTTGAATAATGACAACTTTGCACCAGGAAAAACGGCGGCTGATTATTCGTTTTCAAGCTCGGCCTCCTGGGTAGGCGTTGATGCTACTGGTAAAGTGACATTCAAAAATGACGGTGATAGCAATACTGTAATAATCACAGCGCCCCCAAGATCCGGTGGTGCTATTTACCAAACAGCTCCTCCTGAATCGCGTTCGGTGTGACTATGATCATTTTCGGTGAGTATTGCTTTGATCCAAAGGCTGGTTTTCTGTGATGATTGACCAGCCTCAGAGTATTGATGACACCATCGTTCATAACAGATCGGCATTACTATGCATAAGTACTGCCTCAAATTCTCGCCAAAACACTTTTTAATGCCTTTGCGAATTCATCCAGACTTATATTGTCAATTTTTTGCCCAACGACGACTGACTCCGAAACATCGGCCATTGCGGGCCATCGCGTTTTGTAATCAGCATAAATTGCAACAACAGGGGTATTATAGGCACTTGCCATATGTAATATTGAGGTGTCAGGAGTTATTGCCATATAAGCATCTTTTATGATTGCTGCTGAACGTTTAATCGAGGGTGATAAGGATAAACGGTAGACATTATTATAACAATCCACTAATGCCCTGGCTTTATCTTCCCCTTTGGGTCCATAAACGATCACTATTGGCATATCTGTTTCACTTTGAATTTTTGCTATTAGATTTTCTGCAATCGATAATGAAAATGTACGTTCCTGCGAGCTACCTTCTAAATTGAGCGCAATGTAAGATCCTAACGATCGCATTTCCTCGCGTACCTCATCGAGTACATCATCGCTTAATGGCAATTCATATATTGACCTGACTGCCGGAAAACCCGCCTCACGCATCATAAATGCCCATGTCATGGGTACAGGAGCCCGGAGATTCTGATCCATCCGGGACGCGTTCTTACACAAAGGGGAATAGCACTTCATGGTTAAACCGACGACCTGGAAATTCGTTTTTGCTTTCAACTGACTGATAAATATCATCGTTTTCAGGTTCTTTTTACGCATCGCCTCTATACAAAGATCCGGCGTACCGTATTGCAGTGTTATGTTCTTCGCTAAATCTTTTATTTCTTTTAATGTTGCGTGATCCTGCATAGTCATTGTGACTAATGTTAATTTAGTCTGTTCAAGTTTGAGCGCATTAAAGACTTCTAAATTAATTATCGACGTAACAATTAATAGATGCTTAATTTTATGCAATTCAAGCGCCCGAATAACAGGAAAGATGGCCATAGCATCGCCAATCTGATCGGGAATATGTATGATAACAAAGTCTGTTTTTTCAATATTAAAATTATAAGCTTTATAATCGTAGTAACTAAATGCAATACGTCTCAACAATGATACTAAAAACATAACTAACCTCGCCTCCCTACTGGTTATAATGCAATGCAGTCTATCAGAATCATCAGGGTGCAATTTTGTGCATATGCGGACTTTTATGTTTCATATCTCGAACCTGTGGGCCCTCTGCTTAATCCTTAAACAACCCCAGCAACTCCTGCGCTTTCATCTTCCATCGAATTTTTCATGTTGCCGCTAATCAGCCATAAAATCATTTGCAGATGCGCTCTGTCGAGGTAGTCTCATAAGGTTCGTTTATAGATCGACGGCAATGTGAGTTACCTTTTCCATACTAATTATAAAAAGACAGTACAAACAGGATCATTATGGACTCCACGCTCATCTCCACTCGTCCCGATGAAGGGACGCTTTCGTTAAGTCGCGCCCGACGAGCTGCGTTAGGCAGTTTCGCTGGTGCCGTCGTCGACTGGTATGATTTTTTACTCTATGGCATTACCGCCGCACTGGTGTTTAATCGCGAGTTTTTCCCGCAAGTAAGCCCGGCGATGGGAACGCTCGCCGCATTTGCCACCTTTGGTGTCGGCTTCCTTTTCCGACCGCTCGGCGGTGTCATTTTCGGTCACTTTGGTGACCGGCTGGGACGTAAGCGCATGTTAATGCTGACCGTCTGGATGATGGGCATCGCGACAGCCTTGATTGGTATTCTTCCTTCATTCTCGACCATTGGGTGGTGGGCACCTATTTTGCTGGTGACACTGCGTGCCATTCAGGGATTTGCCGTCGGCGGCGAATGGGGAGGCGCAGCGTTGCTTTCCGTTGAAAGTGCGCCGAAAAATAAAAAAGCCTTTTACAGTAGCGGTGTACAAGTTGGCTACGGAGTAGGTTTACTGCTTTCAACCGGACTGGTTTCATTGATCAGTATGATGACGACTGACGAACAGTTTTTAAGCTGGGGCTGGCGCATTCCTTTCCTGTTTAGCATCGTACTGGTACTGGGAGCATTGTGGGTGCGCAATGGCATGGAGGAGTCCGCGGAATTTGAACAACAGCAACATAATCAAGCGGCCGCGAAAAAACGCATCCCGGTTATCGAAGCTCTGTTACGACATCCCGGTGCTTTCCTGAAGATTATTGCACTACGACTGTGCGAGTTGCTGACGATGTACATTGTTACTGCCTTTGCACTTAATTATTCAACCCAGAATATGGGGTTACCGCGCGAACTTTTCCTTAATATTGGTTTGCTGGTAGGTGGATTAAGCTGCCTGACAATTCCCTGTTTTGCCTGGCTTGCCGATCGTTTTGGTCGGCGCAGGGTTTATATCACAGGCGCGTTGATCGGAACGTTGAGCGCATTTCCTTTCTTTATGGCGCTTGAAGCACAATCTATTTTCTGGATAGTTTTCTTCTCCATAATGCTGGCAAACATTGCGCATGACATGGTGGTGTGTGTGCAACAACCGATGTTTACCGAAATGTTTGGTGCCAGTTATCGCTACAGTGGTGCTGGAGTCGGTTATCAGGTTGCCAGTGTGGTTGGCGGTGGATTTACACCTTTTCTTGCCGCTGCACTCATCACTTACTTTGCCGGGAACTGGCATAGTGTCGCCATTTATTTGCTGGCTGGATGCCTGATTTCTGCAATGACCGCTTTATTGATGAAAGACAATCAACGCTCGTGATAGCCTGGCGAAGATCATCCGATCTTCGCCTTATACTTTTGTTTCACATTCCTGTGACATACTATCGGATGTGCGGTAATTGTATGGAACAGGAGACACACATGAATAATAAGGGCTCCGGTCTGACCCCAGCTCAGGCACTGGATAAACTCGACGCGCTGTATGAGCAATCTGTAGTTGCTTTACGCAACGCCATTGGCAAATATATTACAAGTGGCGAATTACCTGATGAAAACGCCCGCAAACAAGGTCTTTTTGTCTATCCATCACTGACCGTAACCTGGGACGGTAGCACAACTAATCCCCCCAAAACGCGCGCATTTGGTCGTTTTACTCACGCAGGCAGCTACACCACCACGATTACTCGCCCTACTCTCTTTCGTTCGTATCTCAATGAACAACTTACGTTGCTGTATCAGGATTATGGTGCGCATATCTCTGTGCAACCCTCGCAGCATGAAATCCCTTATCCTTATGTCATCGATGGCTCTGAATTGACACTTGATCGCTCAATGAGCGCTGATTTAACTCGCTACTTCCCGACAACAGAACTGGCGCAAATCGGCGATGAAACTGCAGACGGCATTTATCATCCAACGGAATTCTCCCCGTTATCGCATTTTGATGCGCGCCGGGTTGATTTTTCCCTCGCGCGGTTGCGCCATTATACCGGTACGCCAGTTGAACATTTTCAGCCGTTCGTCTTGTTTACCAACTACACACGTTATGTGGATGAATTCGTTCGTTGGGGATGCAGCCAGATCCTCGATCCTGATAGTCCCTACATTGCCCTTTCTTGTGCTGGCGGGAACTGGATCACCGCCGAAACCGAAGCGCCAGAAGAAGCCATTTCCGACCTTGCATGGAAAAAACACCAGATGCCAGCATGGCATTTAATTACCGCCGATGGTCAGGGTATTACTCTGGTGAATATTGGCGTGGGACCGTCCAATGCTAAAACCATCTGCGATCATCTGGCAGTGCTACGCCCGGATGTCTGGTTGATGATTGGTCACTGTGGCGGATTACGTGAAAGCCAGGCCATTGGAGATTATGTCCTTGCACACGCTTATTTACGCGATGACCACGTTCTTGATGCGGTTCTGCCGCCCGATATTCCTATTCCGAGCATTGCTGAAGTGCAACGTGCGCTTTATGACGCTACCAAGTTAGTCAGCGGCAGGCCTGGTGAGGAAGTCAAACAGCGGCTGCGTACAGGTACTGTGGTAACCACAGATGACAGGAACTGGGAGTTACGTTACTCAGCTTCTGCACTTCGTTTTAACTTAAGCCGGGCCGTAGCAATTGATATGGAAAGTGCAACCATTGCCGCGCAAGGATATCGTTTCCGCGTGCCATACGGGACACTACTGTGTGTTTCAGATAAACCGTTACATGGTGAGATTAAGCTTCCCGGCCAGGCTAACCGTTTTTATGAAGGCGCTATTTCCGAACACCTGCAAATTGGCATTCGGGCGATCGATTTGCTGCGCGCAGAAGGCGACCGACTGCATTCACGTAAATTACGAACCTTTAATGAGCCGCCGTTCCGATAATAAGTTATGAACCTTCTTATCAGAAATAGATGTGAAGGATTAAGTAAGACATCTGGCAAATAGCCTGCAATAAACGCGGGCTGTTTGCTTCCTTGGGCAGATGCGAGTTTTATTATCGTCTTAATGATTTCCACATATTAAAAGCAAGTATGCTTTCAAAACACAATTATAAAAAATCCCGCCAACAACATTAGTTTTTATAAAATTAAATATAAGATTATGGCTTTAGAATATTTTTATTTCTAATAGACGAGATTTTTCCTGTTATGATATAATATGCCGAATTAACACATGTTAACGATTTACCAGTAATGTAAATAAATTTTCGAGGAGATCATTCCAGTGGGACGTAAATGGGCCAATATTGTTGCTAAAAAAACGGCTAAAGACGGTGCAACGTCTAAAATTTATGCAAAATTCGGTGTAGAAATCTATGCTGCTGCCAAACAAGGTGAACCCGATCCAGAATTAAACACATCTTTAAAATTCGTTATTGAACGTGCAAAGCAGGCACAAGTTCCAAAGCACGTTATTGATAAAGCAATTGATAAAGCCAAAGGCGGCGGAGATGAAACGTTCGTACAGGGACGTTATGAAGGCTTTGGTCCTAATGGCTCAATGATTATTGCTGAGACATTGACTTCAAATGTTAACCGTACGATTGCTAACGTTCGCACAATTTTCAATAAAAAAGGCGGCAATATCGGAGCGGCAGGTTCTGTCAGCTATATGTTTGACAATACGGGTGTGATTGTATTTAAAGGAACAGACCCTGACCATATTTTTGAAATTTTGCTTGAAGCTGAAGTTGATGTTCGTGATGTAACTGAAGAAGAAGGTAATATTGTTATTTATACTGAACCTACTGACCTTCATAAAGGAATCGCGGCGCTAAAATCAGCTGGAATCACTGAGTTCTCAACAACAGAATTAGAAATGATTGCTCAATCTGAAGTTGAGCTTTCCCCAGAAGATTTAGAAATCTTTGAAGGGCTTGTTGATGCCCTTGAAGATGACGACGATGTACAAAAAGTTTATCATAACGTCGCAAATCTCTAATTATATGTTAAAGAAATCTGTCTTTATGGCAGATTTCTTTAATCTCATATAATTCTTATAAAGAATATAATATCCAGCTCGTCATATTGATTATAAAACCCACGCTCCCAGAGAAATAATATTTATTAAAATTCCAGGCCTTCTTTTTCTGATTACAGAAGGCAAAGTGGCAATTACGTATAGTTCCCCGATAAAGACGTGACAGCAACATCCCGCATAAGGCATTTTTCTCTTTATCTTTGTACGGTACTTCACGGAACGAAGTTTTTGACCTTGCGAATCGTGATGTCTGTTGGGAGGCAATTTGCTCACTGAAGCGTGAGACTCGATTAAACGCACGAAACACAGAAATCAAAAAACCCGGTCACTTTTTTACAAGGTAACCGGGTAAAAATAATTTTTATTTTTTAACTGTCCTGAGACTCATAGAGATGTCTCAAAACTAAAATTTGGCTCCTCTGACTGGGATCGCCGCAGCCATTAACTGGCTGATTTATAAGATAAACCTAAAAGTTGGGGTTGTCAAGACCACCAGAATGACCACCAATTTTTTCTGGTTTTTCCTTTCTGAACGCAAGCCGAGTATTATGGTTTGTACACCACCTCATCTATGCTTTCCTTCAAACCAGATAAAGCGCAAAGAAGGCTGCGAGGTAGATGAGTCAAGGATTGCTACATAACATCAGGAGCCAGATAAATGATGGAAGGTCAATTAATTTTCTGCTCGGACTCAATACTACGCTTTCGCTCTGACTATGATGAAACGACGGCCCTTCCGTTACTCTCAATACAGAAAGCCATTTCAGATACCGATCCCTTTTTTCTTCTCAGGTTCTTTCGTCATACCGTGATGATTGAAGAAGGAACAACGCTGGCGAATATCTTTTTTGCCATTGAGCCTTGGAAGGAACTGCTAACCGCTTATTTGGATCGGGATGTTGGGGCCTATATTGGCGAAGTAAGAAAACCATCCAAACCCACTGCATGGGATCTTGAGTGGATTGGCATTGATCGCCGAAGCTCTGTTTACCGCGCATATCAGCATCAGGATATGGGAGACGGTGAGGATTTTACAGCCTGGCTCAATCGTGAGCGGATCCCCATTGACGAATTTGATATAGAAAGTAGCTGCGATGCTTCTGGTTTTATCAAAGGTGATAAGGAACGCTGGAGCCTTAGTGAAAATGTCCACGAAATTAAAAATCTGCCAGTAATCCTCTATAACAAGCAAACGCTGATGACCTTGCAGAAGGAGGAACTGCTAAGAGAAAGTGTTTCTGGGGTGAGTAGTAACGACTGTAGTCGTTTTGTTTATGGTGATACTTCTTTTTCCTTCTATGAAGTGATGGAAGCTATTTTCATTAGTGGTTTGTTTTTCCATACTCCAAGTGCTGCTACAAACTGCTTTGAAGGGTTAAAAAACAGTCTTGATGGACTGGAAAATGAAGCGTCGAAAGAGACTGAACCTGATCTTACAGACAGTGACGAAGAGAAACCGCTAAAAGTGGAAGTCGCCGAGGGAGCCTTTGATTCCCTGATTACTCACATGGAGTCTGAAACTGAAAACTGGCAGCTTATCAAGAAACAATGCCAAAAAGAGGGCTCTTTGCCCGTCAGGATTGGGGTTATTACATCGGCAAAGCCGCCGGAATTGCGCTTGTGTGGAGAGATTTACCGGGATAGCGGTGAAGTTTAAATTGTTGCCGATTTCTACAGTGGTTTTGAGGTGGAGGCTGAATTTATGTCACTGTTTCAGCGAGAAAAAAGGATCTCCAGCTATTAATCTGATATAACAGCATAGAGACTGAACGAGAAAAGCCGAGGTGAGCTTTATCATGGACAATGTCGCACCTACACCACAGCAGTTTACTAGCCCACTAAGCTGCATACTGTTAAAAATCAGTAAACACCAGCCGAATTTGCATCTTACTCCTAATGAGTTTAGCTACCTGGCGGCGATGGCGATGTGGGGTATGGAGGAGTCAGGTGTCGAATCAAATAGTGAGCATTACTTTGTACAATCCGGCTACGATGAGACCACCTGTCACAGCATCATCCGTTACGTTGATGAAAGAATAAATGAGGATCCTAATACCTCCGATGTTCGAGTTAATAACTTTCTGAAACGAGCGCTGGAACAGGGATTGTTGTCACTGGCCGGAATGTCTGTCGCAGATGTGGGTGGAACATATCGTCTGACTCAGTTGGCACATGATTTGTTAAAACCTTTCCAACAATCTGATGAATTAGAGGATAAAGAAACATTAAGCCAACGTTATCTGAGAATTGATCAGGAACTGTCCAGTTTAAATGCCGCCAGCGAACGAGAAAAAAATACTGATAGTGAATGGTTGATGAAGGTAGAACTTTTTTTACCGAGCTTGAAGGATCTGCTGACGGGTGTTTTTAAAAATCAGGAATTCCTCATCTCTAAATTTCATTCAATGCGCTCCGAGATACAAACCGAAATTGGTATTTCTCTGGAAACGGAAATTCAGCAACTTCTGAAAATAATACGTACGCTGGCTGGTCAGATCAACGATTTGAGAATGTTAGTAATGAACCGTGCCGATGCGGTATTAATGCAACTGGAAATTTTGCAAAATACAGTCGTACAAAAAGGTGGAGCTCAGCGATTAAAAAATACATTATCCTCTTTGTTTGGTTCATTAATGGATGTTCGGGAATTCGCTAATCATTCCTTAAGGGATTTATCCGGATTCTTTAGCAGCGTGCTGGACCGTATACGCATCCGTATCGCGTTAGATCCCAATGCTAATCTGGGGTATTTAATCGATCGTACTATCGAGTTGTTTGGTCGGTCATCATGGTCGTTAGCATTACCTTCGACCGTTAAGCTAATGCAATTACGTGAATGGGACACACCGCCGCCTCCGGCGGATAATGCGTTGTTCCTCGATGATAATGATGATGAAGAATTGGTGCGGGAGATGCCTGCGTTTCAGTTAGAGAGTTTCGCAAGGGAGTTTGTTGAAAAGGCATTAAGTGATAATAAGCCGGTGAGTAACGTTTCTGTTATCAGAAATATTTTAAGTAAATTCCCATTCAATGAAACGGATCGCTTTCGCTTGGCACAGTGCACAATAAAAGAACTGATGAAACAGAGTGACAATATTCAGGATGATATCTCCCCGGAATGGGTTTTAATGGATGAGTCAGCAAATTACGAAATCGAAGAGCAATGGCTAATTTCACAAGGTGATCTCAATGACTGAGCTTGAATCTACACAGGGTGATCAATTTAATACATTTCTGGATGTGATGAAATCACCTCTATTCCCCGTTGTGGATTATAAATTACGTAGAGGGATTAACATATTACCTGTGGATTATATGCTGTATTCATTTGTTAATCAGGCATTTAATCCGCTTAGTGAATATTATGACTGTTTGTCTTTATCTTTATGCTTTTCCAATGAATCTGTTTATTACTTACTGCCTCAGCGCCGTGGAAAAATACCCTTAGAGCGATTTAATGAGTTGCAGATGGTCACTGGTTTGATTATTGTTGCAATGGAACTCGAAAAACAGCTTAGCCAAAAAGAGTGGTTTACAACGAACCAACTACTTGAGCGAATGAGCAATCAATTATCCGAAACCAGACTGCTGGAATTATTTCGCCGTCGTCCAGGCCAACAGACCCAATACGATTTATCTAAAATCCAGGATGAAATCAGAAAGTCGCTCATAGTATTCGAACGCTATGCTTTTATTCAACTCTCTAAGGATCGGCAATCCTTCCAGACAACACCCGCTATCTATCGTTTTATTGAACCGTTGCGAGGATTACAACAAGAGTCAGAAATTCCCCAACGCCTGGCTGAACTGATTCAGGAAGGTTATCTGGTCAATATTGATGAGACCGCGCGGGATAGTGTAGATGAAGATTTGGCAGAGAGCGATCGTATCTCTGCCGAAGAAGAAATGGATACAACGGGTGATTTATTTGCTTCCGGGACTCATGAAGGGGAACAATTGTGAACCACTACCCTCTGATACGTAGCCTTAGTATTGTCAACATTAATGGCATTATGGCCCGAACGTTAAATCTGGTGAATCCTCACGCACTGCGTACATCGCGACAGTATGGCGGTACTGTTTCATTGTTAGGCAATAATGGTGCGGGAAAAACGTCTTTGTTGGGCGCGTTTATGTTCAGTCAGATCCCTGATATTCGCTACATTAGCTTAGGGACTAAGGATGATTTCAAAGTTTCAACATCAATAAAAGATAGCGAAATGTTTCCACGCTTAGGGCAGCCCAGTATTGTTGCTCTGGAGATTGAGGCCCGAGGGACAGGCCAACGGCATCTGTACGTCGTTAGGGCTGAAAAAAAGACAGGAACAACATTAGATACCCAGCTATTTTGTTTGAAACTTCCCGATAGCGTTAACCCACTGGACTGTTTACTTGCTCGTAAAGGACAAGTGGCTCACGCGGTAACGATAGATCAGTTACGCGATAAAGCAGCACTATTAGGATGCGCGATTCAGTCATTTAAAGACCCAAATGCCTACATGTTGGCACTGTTTCAGCATGGTATTTTACCCCGGGCCTGCCAGTCATCCGATGATAAATACCGTCTGGCCCAGATCCTTCATTCGGCAATGGCCGGGCGTCTGGATAAATCGATAGAAAAACATCTCAGCGCTTATTTAATGGCCCATACTCGCGGGAATATACATTCCGTAGTGAATATGGTGCATGAGTCCATGATTAAAGTCAGACTTACGCAGCAAGATCTGCAAAATTATCAAAAGGATTATCAATTTTTTAATTCATTACTTACGTTGAGCTTATCATTTTCAGCCAATACGTGGTCAGTTATTGAGAAAACACTGGCGATGAATGATGAAGAGCGCGCGACTACTCAGAGAGAAAAGTATCGGATTGAACGTGAGCTGGAAAAAATTGAGGAAACCCTGAGTACACTGAGGCGCAAGGAAGACGCCATAAAATCGGAACAGTCAATATCGCAACAACAGATGAGTGATATTGAGTCCCGGTTGTTATCTGCTCGTGATGGTAGGATATACTTTGATCACGAGCAAAAAGCAATTGGCGAACTGAGTAAACTGGAACCGCAGTTAGAGAGTGCAGAAGAAGCAAGCAAACTCCAGCAAGGTATTGTTGATGAGCTGGAAAGAACAAAAAGTGAGAATGAAGAGAGCCAGCTACGCACGGCTAAACAGTTATCTAATGTCGTGTCGCGTTATGACATTGCTCAGAAAATGGCATCGCAATATAACCACGCAAAACAGCTCTATGATGAGATTAACCAATGGAATATGACTTTTACGCTGTCTGAATTAAGCGCATTCATTGAACAACTCGTGAAGCAGGAAAAAGAGGCGGAAAATGCCCTCAACCATGTGGAGCGTCAATTACGATCTCATCAGGATATCCTGAATGCTTATACTTTCGCCGCAAACAGCGCACGAAAATTGGGGGATGATATCTCTCCTCCAGACGCTCAGCGCTGGTTTAGAGAAAAATGTGGTCAACTGGCAAAATGGTGTATCGAAGACGCTCAACTGGGCGGGAGGCAACAGCATCAAAAGACGTTACAGAACGATCATCAAAAACAGCGGCGTCTTCAGCAACGGCTTCGTGATGCAGGTATGCTATCGTTGCCATTGAACGATGAGGACTTCACGCAGCAACTGGCGATGCAACAAGAGCTAGAATTAAACTTAAATGAACAAAATGAACAATTAGCACAACGTAAGAGCGAAGTTCAGGAACAAATTAATCAGCTTGACATCGATATTGTACGCTATGAGCAACAGAGTCAGCAGTGGCACCAGTATCGGCCATCAGTGAGCTATTTACGCACTATTTTTCCTGATGATGATTTGACGCCGCAACGCTGCGAACAACTTATTCTTGACCATGTGTTACACGTTAAATCACTTCGACAGATAGTCATTGGCTACGAAACGGAAATCAAACAATGCCAGGGGCGTCGTGACAAACTGAGTGGAAGAGAAGCCGGAAGCCTTGAGTATTTACGGACTCTTGCCGCTGATGTATCGGGAATATCGGTTGCTGAACTGTACGCAGATATCGAAGTACAGGAGGCCGGGTATTTTGAGGCGGCATTAGGGTCGTTAATGTTTGCCATACTTGTCAATGGTGATGTCGATGATGCCGCCAGACAATTGCTTACACAATACGATGAGCAATGGCCGCTTCCCGATATTTTGTTGATCAGTGTAACCCAACCGATAGACGTTTTGCGCAACGGGTCGTTCGAGTCGGAATTACTTTTTAAAGATATCACCGACGAATATAATACGGTGGAGAGTATCCTCCCGCCCTGGTGTGTTATCGATGAACCGCGATACCGCCGCATCAGCCAGATACGTTCAGAGCCTGTATTAGGTGATAAAGCCCGCGAAGCGCTAATTCTTCAATTGGGCCAACAGATTCAGCTGGCAGAAGAAAAAAGCGAGGCGCTGGAACGTGAGATTGAAGACGTTGAACGCAGCAACGAACATCTTAAGGCCGTTAGCGCGGCTCCCTCATTTATCTGGAGTGACGAACCGCCGCTGGAGGATGCACGCCGACAGCGCGGTCATCGTCTTACTGCCCTGACAGATATCGACGAAAAACACAGAAGCGTGTCCAGTCAGTGGAAAAAAAATTGGGATCTCTTGCAGGCGCTACAGGAATGTGAGCCAGACAGTAAAATCCTGTTTCGGGATTATCCTCAGGAGCTGGCCGGGATTGCTGATCAGATAAAGCGGGCTGAAGCTGCCGGGCGTGATATCAAACGCTATCAGTCGTTAATTAATCAGATAGAAAAAGAGTATCCATTGCTACGGGAAGAATACCCGGAGAATATAGCGCAAATACGTCAGCAGGTTGAGCAGAATGAGAAAACCTGGCAAACCTCCGCAATGCGCGTTCGACTGGTGAAACAGTTAGACAGTGTGCGTGCTCACCTTAACCCGGAATATGTTAATGCTCAGAAAATACTGGAAGATGAAGCACAAGCGCAAATCCTCTTGTCAGGCGATCAAAAGCGGCTGGAACAGGAAGGCGACTGGATTAAACAAGAACTCACAAATGCAAAAAAAGAGTTAGCTAAAACAGATAAGTTTTATTTAGATATAACATCCGCGATTACTCGCCACCGCCAGAATCGTGATGATGCAAAAAATGACCTGGATAATTTGCCATTTCCTTACACATTTGGCCTGGAAACTAATCTTGCCTCACAACTGGCGCATTTACAGGACAAACTTGAAAAACTGAATAACAATTTAAGAGAGTACAATACAAAAACGTCTGAGACGCATCAGCAACGCTCAAAAGAAGAATTAAACCTGACAAATCAAAATAACAAACTCACTACCCTGACAGAAGAAATTGAACGGATAACTCAGCAACGCAACGGAATTATAAGTGCATTAAAAGCCGATGGCTCTTATGGAGAGCTGGAACCTGAAATGCGCGAAATGCTGATAAATGGTAAAGCGCCATCACCAAGAGCGCTTTTGCTGGTCAATCAGCCATTACTGACTCAACTGACCCGGTTAACTATTGAATATTCTATTTCTTCAGCCGACCCCTTCATGCAGCAATTAGCGTCCTGCGGTCAGGATACATCTGATATCGCTGAAGTCTGTGCCACGCTTTATAGCCGCGCAGTGGCGCTGTTTCGCCGACGTGCCCGTCAGGATATCCAGCGCACCACGCAACCTCGGGAAATGCTGCAGGCCTTGTCTCAGGCAGCGAAAGATGCACAGAGGATGTTGGCGGAAACCGAAGCCGCGTTCCAGATGCGTAGGGATGAACTGGCCGACGCACTATCACGCCGGATCAACGATGAAAAAAGGGCGATAAGCCGGTTAAGCGCTGAACTTACCGGAATTGGTTTTGGGCAGGTTGCCAGTGTGCGTCTGGAAGCCAGGACGGTTAAACATTTTCAGGATACCCTGAACGCACTTAAATCAGGCGGTTATGGCATGGACGATCTCTTTTCCACGGCAGGAACCGTTACCGAAGCGCTGGCTGGCCTGTATAAAAAAATCAATCAACATGAAATTGATGGTTCACATTTGCTGGATCACCGTAACTACCTGGATGTAAAAACGCTAATACAGCGTCGCGGTGCAGAGCAATTTGAACCACTGAACGCTTCCAGCCTGTCAACCGGGGAACGAATCGGCTCCGGGCTGGCAGTGCTGATTGCCGTGCTCAGGCACTGGGGACGCAGCTCTCATGGCAATAAAGAACCTTTCACTTTACCACTGGTGATGGACGAGGTTTCCCGTCTGGATGCCGCCTCTCAGGCGACAGTCCACGAACTGGCGGTAAGAACCGGGTGCCAAATGTTGGTTGCGGCCCCGGAAACGTTAGGGAAAATTACCGGAACCGGCTACCAGTTGGTGCGCATAGTCAGGAATGAGAACACGGGAGCCAACGGGCAAACTGTTACGCGTCATCAGGTGAAAATTACCGGTGTCCGCGACGCCCGGCAGTTGCCGTTTGACGTTGATAGCTATCTGGCTACAGCAGAGAAGGCTGAAAGTGACGAGGTGAAAACAATTTAATGCATAATGAATTGTTTCAGTTAGGTTTCCCGGTCAGTGAGCTTGGCGATATTCTTCAGCAACTGAAAGAACGGCAAATGATGTTCGAGAATGCTAAGGAAGAGTCGCTACGAAATTATCTGGCTGAGCTGGGTATTATCATCCCTTCCACGCGCAATCGCTGGCGGCTGGTGGAAAGTGAACGCCTGGAAATTCTGCTCTCGCAGGTACAGCAACAGATACAACAACAGATCATTGGCAGAAAAGAGCATCGTCCGGCTATCCCTCGCCGAATGCAGAGGATCCATCATAAATCAGCGTCAGCATGGCGAGGTAACAGTAAAGCAGGTCTGATCCACCCCTTAGTCAAAGGGCAGACCGTTACCTATGATGATGTCTTACGGTTTCGTAGTCAGGGGACGGAGCTGCTGTTAACGTTTACCTGCAATAACAGGGAAAACGTTTTGTTTGCCGATGATGAGAGTCGATGGCGTTCGGAATGTTGTCTGCCAGAACGAATGCTACTTGATTTACTCTCTGTGGACATGTCATCGGCGCAATTGATCATGACCGTCGAAAATTTAGGTGCTTATGTTGATATGCCGCTTGTCGATGGTTTGATACTGATTTTTGCTCCCGGCCTGAATTATCAACCCGCCTGCCGGTGGATTTCTCAGTATGGGCAGAATATACCCTGGGTACATTTTCCCGATCTTGATCCGAATGGTCTGACGATTGCCCGACAACTATCCCACTCATTAGCCCGACCCTGCCGGATCTGGTTACCGGACTTTTGGCCGTCAGCACATAAGGTTAATGACATGATAGGGGCCGGAAAATATGCCTGGGATACCGCGCCGGATTGCCCTCAACTTACGCAATTAATGCAGGAACAGCGCTGGATTGAACAGGAGGTGCTGGTTGTGGATTACCGTTTTAATGCAGCGATGCACAGGTTGGTCAATCATTCAGGTGATGAGATAGTACTTATCGAATCGACGGAAAACTCAATTTCACAAGATGTGTAGAAAAAAGAAATTAGGCTTGTTAATTTTATAAGGAATAATTTAATGATTGATAGATTAGAACTTACAAAAAACGTCCAGTTTTATGACCTTAAAATTCCTCTCGACAATTTGGAAAGGAGAATGACAAATGACGAAATTCTGAGTATCCTGAATGCTGCCGATGATAATATTGAACCGGATTCTGACTATCTGATCAATGATTTCAGAATGGAAAGGAATTTGATGGATGCCGACGTTAACTTTATTTATTCCCTGCGCGTTTTCTCTACACTAAGACCTGTCTATTTTATGGGGGAAGCTGAAGGCGGTGAGGATTTTTACGATACAATATATGCGTTCATATTGATTCTGGAATTTGATAACAGCATTGCTATAATAAAGAAGAGCTGTGCAAACATATCTGATAAGTTAGAGAAGGATTTTAATCTAATCACAAGTCACTCATTGGCAGGAACATTTAATGATTCTGATGTTTCATTTCAGAAAATATCCACGCGAAGCATGACGAATTCGGATAAAGCTATCAGGAGTCGTTCTTTTGAATCATCAGATCTTAAGGGAGCTTTTTCTACACATGCTGCTGGCAGATCTATACCTTACTATTTGAAACTTCGACAAGGCCCAACAATTAAGACAATTTCAGGCAGTGGCAGATTAGTTGAAGCATCACAGAGAATTAGTTTCGATGATATTGCCTCATGGTCTTACAATCAATTATGTCTTGTCAGACAAGGTGGCGGTGTCAAAGATTTTTTAAGTTACTTTGCGCAACAGAAAGAATTAAATGAAGTCATGGCATTAACTCAGCCGAACGCACTCCTCATTGAAAGTACAGCTTTGTATGAAAAGATAGAGTCTGAAGGGCTAAGGATTAAATATAAACTTCCTGACGGTGAAGATTGTTATCTATCTGAGAAAAAGCTCAATAAGCTTTTCCAAAAACTCGAAAAAGTTTATGAAATCAAAAATGACTTGACGCTTGATTCAGCTATTGGCAGTGCAAAAATAAAAAGGAATAATAAAACGCTTACAATAGAGTCTACTATCCTTAGACGGTTAAAAGTTGTATCGAATGGTAAAGAGTATACGCTCCAGAGTTTTATCTTTAAAAATGGATTCTATAGCATAACATTCCAGGATCCTCGTTATATGTATTTTATGGGGAATTGTTTCGAGGATGCGTCTGGAATTTCAGAAATAAACAGCATTTTGGACATTCTTATGCCTGTTGACAATATGGATAAGGTACTAAGTGAGAAAGGCACTTTTACAAAACTGAGTAGTAAGTTCTCTGTAGAATCAATGTTTGATTTGGTTGAAGAAATTCATAAGAATGATGACTATATATTTTGCGACGATCTGGGGAACGAATGGGCTGACCACATAACGTTTAATAAACAAGATTCCTGCATCAGTTTCATTCATTCAAAACATGGCTCGAAGACTACGTCAGCAAGCAAGTTACATGATGTTGTCGGACAGGCAATTAAAAATCTGGGGCACATGTATTTTAGTGCGCCTGATCTTTTAGATAAAGTTAAAAATAAAATAAAGAAAAATTATGTAAATAACAATACCGGAACCAAGATCAAAAGAATAAGAAAAGGCGATGCAAGAAAACTCAAAAAGTATCTTGATGATTTATCAAAAGATGTCAAATTGCACAGGAAATGTATTTTGAGCTGTTCATTTATTTCAAAAAGCGAAGTTAAGCGTGAGTTTGGTAAATTACGACGTAATCAGCCAGTAAAGCCGCATGTGATACAACTTTTATGGATACTGTCTTCTTTTTCTCATGCGGTTAAAGAAGTTAATGCAGTACCAGTAATATATTGTGAAAAATGATTTTTCATGCCAGTACAAATATGATATTGCTCAGTTATACATCTTATTTATAACTGAGTAATAAAGTATCCATAAGATTTTATTTTTCTTTGATTAATATAATGCCGGAATAATCAAACAGAATAATACTTATTGTAGTGTGGCTACTTTCATTAAAAATATAATGTATCAGGAATTAATTGATATTATACTCTTTAACACCTGACTTTTCCAATAAAGCATAAATATCTGATATCTTTTGGCGTTCTCCTCGTTCGGAGCAAAAAGAGAACACGGCCCTTTGCTTCGCCCGGGATAAAGCGACAAAAAATGTCGCCATACTCTCTGCATTGCCTGGCTGGTGAGACCACCACGCATTGTCATCCAACCCTATAAAAATGACGGTATCAAATTCAAGCCCTTTACTCTTATGAATAGTCATCAGTGGTATATGATCTACTCCATCAAATTCATCCACACAGTCTTGCCAGTTACTGGTACTGCTGACACATTGTAAAAAATGAATTTCCAACGCTTCTAGCGTAATCTTCAAAAGATCACCAGTATTATAACGGCTAAACGCTTTACGCATATCGGAAGGGGATATAAATGAAATAATGCGCTCCAGGACGGGTTGAGCAGTCGTTGTACTGTAAGGTTGCTCAAGAAGAGCTTGCATAGAATGTTTTAAATTAACAAGCTGATTTTCTATTGTTTTGTGCGCGCGGATATCATCTGGCAAAGTACCTCTTAATTGTTCAATACTTGAGTATACCTGTCCCCAGATCCGTGGTTCTTTTTGCCCGATCACAAACCTAAGTAGATTTGAAAAAAGAATGGTGAATTCTTCTGTCAGCAAATCCTGAAGTGTTGTGTTGCCAATTTTAACACTTTCATTTCTTAGTTTTAAATGATAATTAATCAATGACTGATTTAATTGATCATAATAATTTTCTGGTTTTTGTCGCGCTAAAATAGCATAATCACGAGGCCGCAGTTCTCTTGACTGCATATTTCGACTTATCCATTTGGCAATATAATTCACCTCCAACGCAACAGAGCGACTATTCAGAATAAAAGCACATCCGTTCTCTATTCTTTGGGGAACTTTTGTATGGGCCATACAAACGCCGTGTTCAATTTCCCTTGCAACAATATGCTGGAGTCTGACTAATTCTGGCGATGAGCGATGGTTTAACTGTAACTGATATCGGGTAGCAGAAAAATCATGCTCAAACTGATGAAAAGCATCTGTTTTGGCACCGGCCCAACCCATGATCCGCTGTTTATAGTCCCCAACAGTGGTTATCGTGGTCTTTGCCTGACCAAAAGCAGACAGTAGAAAATCGTACTGACCGTAGGTTGTATCCTGAAATTCATCTACAAAAACAAAAGGATAAGTTGCTTTTAATGCCCGCAGAATATGGATATTAGAGCGAACAATATACTCAGCTAACCGATTGATCGTCATAAATGACAGTGCTGATTCTTCTTCGTTCTCGTTTTTTATTTGCTCGCGAAGCCACCAGAACACCAGATAATGTTTGATTGATTGTGGTGGAGACATATTTTCCGGAATTCGATATGAACCAACAACATGAGACTCAAATGAAGCGGCGTCCATATGGCGGGTTTCGTATTCAATATCTCTGGCATCACTGGATGATACGCGGTGCTGTCGTCGCGCCCAGAACTGGGCAACATCTCTCTTATTGGGATAACTGATGCTGTACTTTTTTGACGGTCTCCATTCCTGCGGAAGCGCTAATCTGAAACGATCAACCAGACTCTTGGTGAAAGCATCGAATGTCATCGAAACCAGACGGTGACTCAGTTCCTCAGTGCAACGTAACTTAACCCGGTCAGCGAGATTTTTTGCTGCGTCAGTTTTAAAGGAAATGGCCAAAATTTGTTGGCTCGGTGGGCAAATCCCGGTTTCCAGTAAATAGGCAGCTTTTTGGGCCAGAAACTCTGTTTTTCCCGCCCCCGGTCCGGCGATAATGCTTACAGAACCGGATGTTCTTAAAGCATTCCATGCGTTGGGTTCCAGATCATCAATCTCTTTCGGACGCCATTGCTCAGGGGAAATGAATTTCATTGCTGGCTGCCCCGATTGCTTAAGTGGTGTTGAAGAGTTTGGACAAGAGCTTTTAGCTCATCAGGCGCATTTTGTGCCAGTTGATCCGATGGGATCTGGCCCAATACCCTAATGTGTGTACTGGGCTTTCCACGTCCCAGAAATAAATAACGATACCAGCGAAGAATATGAATATCATCGGCGTAGAATGCAGGTATTCCCTCATTCCCTAAGACGGCATCTCTGGGATCTCCCGCCATTGACGGCCCACTAGCGTTTTCCTCTGGCGGTGTTTGATAGTAACCAGAAAATGCTTTTAGCATTGAGTAATCGATATCTAATGGGTTTGAAAAGAATATACTAAAACGTTTCAAAAAATCGACCCAGCTATCAATGTGTGCTTTGTTTGAAGGAGAGTACGTGTCGAACTCTAACAAATTATATTTATATCCCCTTGGATCTACATTTTGAAAGAAAACTTGTGGCACAGTTCCAACTTCAATAAGTTGCGAAATAATATTTTTAATCCTGCCCCAGCCCCCCCCATGCCGTCCCCAATCCAAATCAAGCAACGTGATAAAGGGGATCTGCAAGTCATTGAGCAATCGCCACATATGGTTAACGTGTCGCCCTCCGAGTGGAACCATCGCGACAAAAGATCGGTCAATAGGAGTCCCCATCGCTCCAGCCACGGCTGGCAAAATAACCTCCTCTGAAGCACCTTCACCCAAAACCACCACTTTAGCAAAATAAAGTTCAGGCCAGGCGCGTACTGCTTGCTGGATATATTTTGCGGCATCATTATCCTCTTTGGGCAATGTCAGCGCTCTTACAATAGTGTTCTTTGAAACAACGTCTAATCGGAAATGCCTTATCTGAGTTGGGGCGATTCGAGCCAGAATGCTGGATGAATGGCTTGAGATAATGGCTTGCGCATGAATGTTTCCTGTCAGCTCATTAAGTTGACTAACGATGCGGGACAAATAATGTGGTGAAAGATTATTTTCCGGTTCCTCAAGCGCCAATAAGGTGAGTGAGGGCAATGGCAAGTCATCGTAGAGAAACGCAGAACCTCTTGAATTTAGCCGGATTTCCCTTTCGACATCAAGCGTTGCCGAAGTCATGGCGATATGAAAAAGAGAACTTTGCCCGTCGCTTAATTCTTCGATGCTGCGATCTCTGCCGCTTTCATCAGGGTGCAACAAAACATCCACTTTCCTGACAAACTCCTCAAAACGGACATCAACAGGTCGAAATTTAGGCGTGCTGTCGGTACCGGCTGAATGAAGCTGTTGCCAGCGTTGCGTCAGCCTTCCCGTGATAGCATCGATTGCTGACTCACTTTCGAAGGCACTATTAAGCTCGTGCGCTTTTTCAGCGAAAGATGCCCGAACTTGCGTTGACCAGTTAATGGCCTTCCATAATCTCCCTTTAAGAAACGAGGAGACCTGCGCAGTTGCCGAACGGGTGGCAGGGATATAGATAAGCTGGATTTTTGCGCGATCGGCGGGGCGCACCTTGTGGAAATCCGAATCATCAGGTTCATCATTACCCCAACACGTTATGGCATGAAACTGGCTGGTTACATAACCGTCAATGGTTCCATCATCATCCCATTGGGCATCTAACCGTAAACGACATTTAAGCCTCCCATGCTCATCCGCGATGCTCATACTTCTAAAAAACTCCGGTATGGCCGAATGGTCTCCTTGTGCGTCATCCAGTTCAGGAAAAGCAATAATGGCTTCTAATGATAAATTACGAGCGTTGGGTAAATCGGTTTCTGTGGACGGAACATGGAAATCCTGTCGGGAGATAGTTCGCTGTTCACTGGTCACGCCGAATAGCCGCTGAAGCGCTTGTAGCACTGCTGTTTTGCCCGTACCATTTGCGCCAATCAGCGTTGTTAACATGGGATCAAGCTTGATTTGTTGGCCCTGGGGGCCAAAACTACGAAAATTGGTCAGTTTCACTGATTCAATCAACATACCGGCTTTCCTGCAATAAGTCCTGATGACGATATCATACATAACCACATGATAAACAGACATATATTTTATGTCTGTTACAGCCAACCAGGCATTGCCGATATGTCAAATTTGAGAAAGTTTACATTATTGGCGTATGCCGGTTTTTTACACAACCCACTCATTCAGAACGAGATAAAATCGACTTATGAGCTGGTACCAGTTTGGGGGCAGTCAAATCAAGACCAATAACAATTAATTGCAGCGCTCTATTTTCAGTCATGATTATATTTGCCTTTTCATTGAGATAGTTGATTAAATCTTTAAAATACAATCGATCCCGGGAACCGGGTTTTTGCCAGTATTTTTTGTTGCCATTATAGATCAGCAATAAACATCCAGTCTTACAACCGTCATATCTTAGATATTGCCCAACCAGTTGATGCTCCAGTGCTCGCACAAAAGCAGCGACGTTCCACCTTTTATCCGCAAGTTTCAGTTCAATCACAGCCTTATGCTTTCCACACGGGCTGATAAGGCGTATATCGGTTTTTTTACCGTCGGCGACCTCACTTTCCCGCACGACAGAATAGGCGGATTTAGCAGTGGCTTCTAAACGCCATGCCAGCGTAGGCTGCATGTGCGCTTCAAGTTTTACTGTACGAAGAATATCCCGATCGGTGAAATCGCTATGGGATAAAGCATACTGCAAATCATGCAGTCGATTGACCATTACCTGATACAGTGATTTCTGGCTATGGGGCGGTTGTTCTAAATGGCTTTCCAGTTCCAGTACGGCCCCTTCTGTCAAAGAAGATTCGTCTGAATTCAGTGCGGCCCTTTCCCGGGCGAGATATTCAAGCCGCTCTTTTGACAAACGGCAGTGTGGCTTTTTGGCAATTCGTAAAAGCTCAACTACTGCTTTATCATCCCGGGTATTCAGGAGACGGTCCAGCAGGACTCCACGCGCTTCTTCGGCCCTGTCCCGGGTATCAGGCATATAAACATCATCATGCTCCCGATCATCTTCACGTCTGATAAACTGGTATGCAATGTTCAGTAGCTTCCCGGTCAGGGAAATTTGTTGCGAAGGGTCATTATCATCAAACAGCAAATGATGCCTTCGTGAAGCGCGATGTGAAAACAAGGCGGCGTAGAGTCCTGTAATATACTGATCTTTGTCCTGACATCTCCTGAGCATTTTTTGGAAAATTTCGAGGCCCGTATCAGGTGAGAAAATAAAAGCATATTTCAGGAATGAATAATATCCGGGATTATAAGGGGCTGTTTTATAAAAATCAGCGCAAATTTTGGCAGTAAACATCCGCTTATCGTCTGAAACAACATCAGCTAAAGATGTTAAAAGTTGTTCAACCGAAAGAGGTATATTATTTATCGCACATTTTTTGTTATTTAACAAATAGCAGTTAGTCGCCTTTAATAAGTCATCGGATAATAACTTTCGTAGCGAGATGTCAGCACTGGAAATCTGGCTGATTATCGGGATGTAATTATCATTATCAATGTAATGAATCGCATCCTGAAGCGCGATGCCAATGGTTGCCTTTACAATATCAGGGAATGAAACAGCCAGCTCATAAATGAAAGGTGCGAAGTTATTGCATGATAATGTCGCGTATTTTATAGCCAGTGATGCTTCGTCATGACTGAGCGTTTTCTCCCATCCCTGAGATTCACTTTCAACAAATAATCCCGTGAATGCAATAATTTCGCTCTGCGTTAATGAATTTTTATGTTCCCTATCTCTGGCGTGCCATAATTGCGTGGGGGTATTCCGCCAGTATTGTTGAAAAGATTTTTCAATTTGTTTCACATAACTATCATTAAAAGAGGTATGCAGTAATCTTTTATCCCAGAAGTCCTCAGGGAAATAGCCTCTATGCGTATTCTGCATGATATTCACAATACGACTCAATACTGAATATTGCCTATCCCCGGAAAGAGTCCATGTGATATCAGTTGTAAATGTATCGTACCAGTTCAGCCATTCCTCTATTTCTTTATTTTGTTTCTCTTTTTCTACTTTTTGTCTGATTCTCTCTTTTTCTTTACGATCCTCTTGACTGCGGATATATTCCGCATTGTCAGATCTCGGTTTTAATCGCTCACAGGCTAAGGATAGTAATGCCTCATCATCGTTAATCGCATTGGTTAATGGCGCCTGGAATTCCGAAAGATTATCGATTAACGGCGTGAACTGAAACAGAAATTTCAGTAATATTGTTCGTGACTGTAGGAATGATTTATTGTCAAGCAATGAAATCATCCACGGTAAGTCATCTTTCCCAAAATCGGACAACACGCTGTATTCCTTGAGCTGAAAGTCATCAATATCATGCTTAACAACGCGTGTTAACAAACGCCATTCGGTAAGAAAAATAACCTCCCGAATAGTGGTTGTACTGTTTAGTACACTCTTAATTGCAGAGAGTTCATCATTGATATAATGGGATTCTGCTTTACTAAACAAACGGCAAACTAAACATGCGAAAATGAGAGATTCATCGTCAGGCTTAACATTACTGGCTAACTGTCTGGCACAAATCTTAGCCAGTGCGCGGGTTAAATGCCCGTACTGGCTTTCTGGATAGTAATGCCTGCTCTCTTCGGAATTATCAACGATAAGCAATGCTATCCGATCCCGAAAAGCAATCGCGGCATCAGAATCAGATACTATCTCTGCGGCCACATTACATAATGCCCATTTAAAACCGTTGGTTGAACCGTTCGGCTCTGCCGTTCGCTTTATCAGCGTCAATAAATCGTCAACGGAGATCAACTGAGGGAATAATTCTTCGGCGAAATGGAAAATGAACTTATCAGGCCATAATTCAGGAACGTTTATAACATCGTGTACTATTTTCTGTTGAAGCGTTAAATCATTGGCTGCCGCAATAGCTTTTATGGCGACGATCCGATCGGTAATGTCAATGTTTGAATCATAGACGGTACGTTCCAGCAACTTATTGCAATCCTGAAGTTTCCCCGTCCAGATAATTTCCAGCAGTAATTCCCTGACATCTTCATTCGGATACCCTTCAGCCCATAATTGCTTAATCACTGGCTGAAGTTCCGGGTGTGAAAATCGCGCCACCTGTATCAATGGAATATTGATCCCCCTTGACAAGCCATGCTTATAGTGCCAAACAAAACTTTTTAGCAATTCTGAACGGACTTCAACTGGCAGGGAGCCGGGATCGCCCAATAAAAGTAAAACCTCTGGTGCTCTGTGTGTCAGCTCTTCTCGTACGTCACGGTCCCAAAGTGATAACCATGCCGCTACCGGGCGCATAGAGGGGACAACAACAGAAAAGTTACAGCGCTCTGAAAATAATAAATTAAAACACGCGCCGATCGACATACCCTTATCTTTCAAATGCCGTAACCGGCAGGCGGCCAGATATTCCTGTACTGAGCGGTGATGAAAGCGGACGCGCTCGTAGGTGGCAGGTTCAAAAATAGCCAATCTGAGGAGTGCGTTAATATCTTTGGGCAACCAGTCAGTTAATATTTTCGCAGGATTTAGTGAAAGGCCATCGATTACAGATGATTCAACAATAGTGATAGCGTACTTCCGCGTCAGGCTCATCGCCAGCGCCAGTCGCTCCACGGCATCCCGTATTTCACGTGGGGATTTTATTACCTGCTCACAACGCTCATAATTTTCTGTTAATTTGTTTTTAATATCTGCTTCATGCAGGACTAATTCGGAGTCAAACTGCTTATGGGTATTCCAGTATGCAATCAGTGAGAGTAAATCTTGTGGGCGGCTGGCGAAAACTTCGGCGTTCAGGGCATGAAGCTGTTGCAGGAAACGTTCTGGTTCAGAAACAACCGATCCGCGGGTAAATTTTTTTATTTGCTGATTAGTCATCGGACGCATATGAAAACAATGGACCTGATGATATTCCTCAGCTTCTGGCTCCATTCCCTTTTCCAGTTCTTCCAGCGGATCGTTGTGGACTGGCTGGCTGAACCAGCCGGAAACTATGTCCTTAAAAAATTCGCGTCCGGATTTATGTGATGCGGACATGATCTGATTTTCTGTATGTGAATTAACAGGTAGCCATTGTTCAAGAAGATCTGAGTCGTAATTATTCCAGTCACTGGGCCGACAGGAGATAATCAGTCGGACTCTGGAAAGATGTTTTTCTAACTGCGGACGTAATTTTCGCAACAGTTTTTCAAACTTATCGCCTTTTAATTTTAATTCATCGACAGCATCCAGAAAGAAGTAAGCGTGTTCGGAACATTTTTCCCATTGCTCAAATTGGGCTTTATCATCAGGGGGCAGTATATCCACGATGCGCTCTTCTGTGAGTGCTTCTGTCGGGATAACAAATGAAAACTGACCCGCCTGATTCAGCTTTATTGACTGTTCTTTCATTTCCCGGGTTTTTCCCATTCCGGCCTCCGCCAGAATGATAACTCGTGAATATTTCAGCAGCTCACTCCAGCCTGCGCTTCCGTTATCCTCAAACCAGTCAACGTAGATCTGCTTAGGGATCTCTTCCAGTGGATTGGTGTGCTTATAAAAACGCCGATCTACGTCGATATAATTAGCCATATTTTTCCTTGCTGAAAATACAGTGTTCACAGGCTGGCTCAGTCTGAGTCTCATTGAGGAGTGTATGCCTGTTGGAACACGGTGTTCAATAAGAGATTGAAATCTCGACAGACTTCTGCATCATTCTTTTTTCCTGTTACTCCTTGCCACTGTTTATTCATCGCAGTATCCTTAATCCGCGCCTGCAAAATCAGGTGCCGGGATTGGAACCCCGAAATATAACCATACTGGCGACACGTGACGCGTCTGCGTCTTTTTTATGTCGCGCGCTTAGCTACACCAAAATTATGGTGGGCTGGGCGGGGGCACCGTAAGGTGCGCCGGTTCCAGTATGGCCGGTAGTTCCAACCTCGTTCAGTCCACCACCTATGAGATTGGAACCTCTGGTGGTGGTTTTCAAACTACATACTGGAGGCTGCCTTTATGGCTACGATCCCCACTCAGATACACCCGTTACTTGCTGTTCCCTTCAATGCTGCCACAGATTTTACCGTACTGGCTGACCACTGCGAAAACTTCGCCGAAACTCTGATCGAAAGCGACGATCCGGTGCTGCGGCTGGCGCTTTGCGGGCGGCTTGCCGCCTGTCTGACTCTGCTGCAACCCACGCTGAACGCCCCTATCCCGTCCCATCTGACTGACAGCCTGACCGTTGATGCTCTACCTGCCGATATGCCCCGATTTGTCCCCGACGCTGAATTACTTTGTGATTACTCACTGACGCTGGCGCAACTTCTTATCGGGCAGGGGATGCAGCCAAAAGTGGAGCAGACGATAACAGGCTTATTATGTGAACTGGTCTGGTATTTTGCCGCCGAAATGAAAGCCCCGCGTTGGCTGCGTACTGCCGGTGGCGTGAAGTTTATCGACGGTGTGGAGGCCAAAGCATGATGCAGTCTGACTGGCATCCTGCCGACATTATCGCCGGGCTGAAAAAACGTGGAACTTCGCTGTCAGCAATTTCCCGTCAGGCTGGGTTGGCATCCTCCACGCTGGCCAATGCGCTTACCCGTCGCTGGCCCAAAGGCGAAAGATTGATTGCAGAAGCGTTAGATGTTGCGCCTGAGAACATCTGGCCATCACGCTACCATAAATCAGAATACCGATAAGGCAAATAGCTCCTCCCGATCTTCTGCCTGTCCTTGTAGGTGGGAGATTGAGAGAACGCCAGTGACGTGCGGCAACTCAGCATTTAATAAAATCAGCAGGAAATGTTTTTCAGACAAAAACAGTTTCCTCTTTCTGTACCAGTCATATTCGCATTATTTTCTCTCTGCAACAAATGGCCCTCCGGGGTGCCCTTACGCTTCACGACCTGCAAGAAGCGGCCTGATTTCAGGCTGGTCGTCCCTTTATCGGCAATACCTTTGAAAATGTCGGACTGCATTGCAGTTAAGGTCACTCTTCACATTGCACCAATACCTGAACTGGTTTTTCGGTACAGGTCGTAAAACGGTGAATGCCATGCATGTTATTCACTGAAATACCCGAATGCGTCTTCAGCTTTGCAGTAACGACGCATGAATCCCTCATTCCATCGTTTCATAATCACCTTTATAGCTTTACATCTATATAGTATTTAACCTATATTACTTAGGAGGTCCCGTGTGAACGATTAAAACAACGGATATGTTTGATCACTGGTTTACCTCGCTCAACGATACCGACAGGGCCAGCGTGCTTGCGGCGCTGTTGGTCCTGCGGGAAAAGGGGCCGGGGTTATCCAGACCTTATGCCGATACGATCAGAGGTTCCCGCTACAGCAACATGAAAGAGTTGCGTATTCAGAGCCGGGGCGATCCGATACGGGCATTTTTCGCTTTTGACCCGGCCCGTACTGGCATTGTGCTTTGTGCCGGAAATAAGGTCGGCAATGAAAAACGTTTTTACGATGAGATGCTCCCGATCGCAGACCGGGAATTCACGAACTGGCTGAACACATTAAAAGAGAAGGAGTAACGCGATGGGCAGAACGCTGGAACAGCTTATTGCGGATGAAAAACCTGAAGTCGTGGACGAAGCTCAGGCGATGGCGACGGACATCCTGCTCAACATTCATCTTGCTGAGTTGCGTGAGAAAGTACAGAAAACGCAGGTGGAAATGGCGCAGGCGCTGGGTATCAGACAGCCTACCGTTGCAGGAATGGAAAAACCGGGCCGCGACCTGAAACTTTCCACGCTTAAACGCTACGTTGAAGCGACCGGCGGCAAATTACGCCTTGATGTTGAACTGCCGGATGGTTCTCACTACGGATTCGTACTGTAAACACTGACGCTCCCTGAACCGGAGCGTCAACCCCTTTTATAACGGGCTGCGGCCTGCATTTGCCGCAAGGCATTTGCTGACGCGTGACCGTAATACTGCACCAGACGATAAATTTTCAGACGCTGCACCAGACTAGTGCGTCACTTTAACCGCGCAAAGCGGGAAAGTGACGCACGCAATCCCTTTCGACCTGCACCAGAAAACTCCACTGCGTCAGCTCACGGCTGGAGTCTGACACCGCCTTTTCAGGCCATTTACCTATAAGGAGAACATGAACCGATACCGAGGCGGATCCGGACGATCCGGGGGATAACCCGCGCAAGCGGGCGGCTGCTCAGAGAGCACAACCGAAGCCCCACCACACCTCAACGGCTGCCGCCCCGGCGCTCAGGTATCGTTCGCAGCCCCGACAAAAAAACAGGGGCTATCGGCCTACGCGCCGGGGAAAGCTGTATCAGTGTTGAGTATTTTTGGGATGAGTTTGCGGCAATCATTAAAGGGGGATGTATGGGAATACTGGAGCAGGAAATGAAGCGGATGGCGCAGCAGGCAGGCGGCAGCCACAAAACCGTTCACGACCGCATTAAGCTGGCGCAGCGGTTTTGTGAGCGTCTGGTTCTGGCGCAGAACGTACAAATCCGCCGGGTGGAGCAGCTTAAGGCGCGGCATATTGAAGGCTATGTTCGTGAACGGCTGGCGCAGGGCATCACAAAGCGTTCCCTGCAAAATGAGATGGCGGCGGTGCGCTGCATTCTGAAACAGGCCGGGCGTGACAGGCTGGCGCAGAGTGAGCGGCTGAATAACCGTTCGCTGGGCCTGTCTGGCGCATCCCGTAGCGGTACGAAGAAGGCCATCACGCCGGAGCATTACTACCATGTGCTGGAAACTGCCCGTGCAAAAGATCCGGGGATGGCGGCAGCGCTGGAACTCTCAAGGCTGATGGGCCTGCGTTCGCAGGAGGCGGTGCAAAGCGCACAGTCGCTGAAAACGTGGAAACAGGCGCTGGAGCGTGATGAGTCCCGGTTAACCGTAGTGTTCGGTACCAAAGGTGGAAGGCCTCGTGAGACGATTATTCTTGATGCTGGTGTAGTCAGAAAGGCGGTTGATAATGCCCTGTCTGTTGCAGAACAGCGTAACGGCAGACTGATAGACAAATCAGATTTGAAATCAGCAATGAAATACTGGCACAGCCAGGCGTCGGGTCTTGGTTTAACTGGCGCATATTCCCCGCACTCGTTGCGCTATGCCTGGGCGCAGGATGCCATTCGTCATTATCTGGCACAGGGATTTTGTGAGAAGGAAGCGCTGGCGATGACGGCGATGGATTTGGGTCACGGCGACGGGCGCTGGCGGTATGTGGCGCAGGTTTACGGGAGAAAGGATACTGACTGATAGCCGTTGCCTTGAAAAAATTGGGCTATCCATCGGTTTTCACCCAAAATTATTTGCCCCCAAATAATTTTGGGTGATTTCCTATTAATTTCGCGTTATTCATCGTTATTTACCGAAAAAATTTCTACGTAGAAATTTATTGTACGGTTTCCTCTTAATAACGGTACTTACGAACGGTATAGCCTTTTAACAGGATTCTGGTGCAGCATTGCGGTATTTTTCTGATGATTGCGCCAGCAAAAGGAAAAAGGCCAGATAAAGGTAAAGGGTGCTTAAGGGTAACAGCGCCAGACCGGAAAAGGCCAAAGGGCTTAAAAGGATAAAGCTGGCGCAGATTGATATATCCGGCGATATCTGGCGTAGTTCTGCCGTATACAGGCGACGACAAGCTGGTGCAGATAAACGGTGACATTGAACTGGTGCAGATATGATGTATCGGGGAGTCGGTTTCTGGTGCAGATTATCTGACAGCTATCGTCTGGAGATTATTCACTGTGAATAATTTTCGTCATTTGCCTATTGATTCATAATATATTGATAGGTTTTCGTACAAAATTATTCTACGTCGAATAATTTTGTACGCTTTCCGATTAATAACCCAAAAGTTGAAGATAAATCCTTTCAATGTAAAAAGCAGATCCGGATTCAATCGGGATCTGCTTTTTCATTCTTAACAAATCATATTGCTACTGGCTCAGGCCGCCTTATGCCGTCGCGCATAAATATACGGCGCAACGTATCCCTCGCGGCTCACGTCCAGATAATCCGACCACCACTGCATCATGGCTGTACGGGCGTCGAGATGTTCAGCCCGGTGGATATACGCTGCCCGCACGCTGTTGCGCTCCTGATGGCTCATCTGCCGCTCCACGGCATCCCGCGACCAGAGTTCAGATTCAACCAGTGCGCTACAGGCCATTGCCCGGAAGCCATGCCCGCAGACATCGGTTTTGGTATCATAGCCCATCAGACGCAGCGCCCGGTTGACGGTGTTTTCGCTCATCGGCTTATACGGGTTATGGTCGCCGGGGAACACCAGTTCCAGATGGCCGGAAATTTCCTGTATCTGCTTCAGAATGGCAATGGCCTGTCGGGAAAGCGGCACAATGTGTGGAGTACGCATTTTTGCGCCACGACCGGAGAAACGGACTTTCTCAATCGCTTCCCTTGTGGCGGGGATGGTCCAGATTTTGTTTCTGAAATCTATCTCACCCCAGCGGGCAAAGCGCAGCTCGCTGGAGCGGATAAACAGGTGGAGAGTCAACACCACCGCCAGCCTCGTAAGCTGTCGTCCCTGCCGATAGTCGCCAATGCGCTCAAACAATTCGGGCAACCGCTCCAGCGGCAGAGCGGGATAGTGATTCTTAACCGGCGGCGCGGTGACGCCTTCCAGATGCTGCGCCGGGTTGTTTTCGGTCAGTCCCTGCTGAACGGCGTAACGCATGATGTTGCAGAGTTGCTGCCGGGTACGGGACGCGACTTCCAGAAAACCTTTATCCTCAATAACCCGCAGTAACACAGTGAAATGCTGCGTTTTCAGCGTGGTAACGGGCAGATGACCAATAGCCGGAAATATATGGTTATTCATGCTGGCGAGAATGCGCTCTGCATAATCAGACGACCACTTTTTGTTGGTTTTGTGCCAGCCCAGAGCCACCGTTTTAAAACACTTTTCCGGTGAAGTGGCGGCTTTTTCATCCATGCGTTGTTGGGCGGGGTTGATATTCTGCGCCAGTAGCTTGCGGATAGCATCGCGCTGTTGCCGGGCTTCAGCGAGAGAAATCAGCGGATATGCGCCCAGACTGACGCGGGACTCTTTACCACCGAAGCGATACTTGAGATACCAGATACGTGAACCGCCGGGATTGACCAGCAAATACAGACCGTGTGAATCAGACAGTTTTATGGGTTTGGAAGAGGGCTTTAAGTTGCGGATTTTTGAATCGTTTAAAGACATTTGGGGGTCACTCCAGAATCGAACCAATCTGACCCCAAATCTGACCCCAAATCTGACCACCAAATTAACCGGATGCGGAGGGAAAACTGAATACGCATCTGGAAAGATTTTTACGCTAACTCATTGAATCACAATCGAATAAGGACTCATAAGCAAGCGTAAGAATCGAAATTTGGCTCCTCTGACTGGACTCGAACCAGTGACATACGGATTAACAGTCCGCCGTTCTACCGACTGAACTACAGAGGAATCGTGAGAACGAGGCGAATATTAGCGATGCCCATCCACAATGTCAAAGCCTGTTTTTTAAATTTGAAATCGTTTGCTGAAATAATCTGCATTTTGTCGTTTATTCCGACACAACTGGCTTTTTTTCACACTTTTGCGGCTCGGGTCGAGAGTATTTCCACAGCCAACGTCCAGTAATCATTCGCCAGTAAAACAGCACGGCCCGCACAGCCCAGTCGGCAAACATTCCCATCCAGACTCCAACCACACCCCAGCCAAGCATGATTCCCAGTACATAACCGACTACAACCCGGCACCCCCACATGCTCAACATAGAAACCCACATGGCGTAACGGGCATCACGAGCCCCCTTAAATCCAGCGGGTAGCACCCATGAGGCGGACCAAATAGGCATAAATAAAGCATTTAGCCAAATCAGAATAACAACGACGTGTTTAACCTGTGGATCCTGGGTGTAAAACGATGCCATAACCCCGGCAAAGGGAGCCGTTAGCCAGGCGATGGCCGTTAATCCAAGAGTGGACAGCCAGAACACATGCCGCAACTGAATCTCTGCTTGCGCTATCTGCCCTATCCCCAACCTTCGGCCTGTAATGATCGTAGAAGCAGAACCGAGCGCACTTCCGGGTAAGTTGATAAGAGCCGCAATTGAGAACGCGATAAAATTTCCGGCAATAACGCTGGTCCCCATCCCGGCAACGAACATTTGGGTTAATAACCGACCACTGGTAAATAACACTGATTCGACACTCGCTGGAATACCAATCCCCATGACTTCCCAGATAATGCTAAAATTCAGCGGCTTAAAATAGCTCGTTAACGAAATCCTTATCGCAGGATTAAAACCAATCGCCAGCACCCACAAAATTGCAACTGCGCCAATATAACGAGAAATGGTTAAACCCAACCCAGCACCGACAAATCCCAGTCCCGGCCAGGAGAAAAGGCCGTAAATCAATATGCCGCTAATAATAATATTAAGAATATTCAGGCTACCGTTAATCAGTAGCGGTATTTTCGTATTCCCTGCACCACGAAGTGCCCCGCTACCAATAAGAGTGATGGCAGCTGCTGGATAACTGAGTACGGTCAGCTCCAGATAAGTCAACGCCAGTGCTTTAACTTCTGTCGTGGCATCACCCGCGACGAAATCAATAATTTGTTCGCCAAAATGATGAATTAGCGTTGCCAACAGTACGGCAAACAACGTCATGATCACAATGACTGCCGCGTCGCCACCCTCGCTCGTCGTCGATCCCGCTTACCGAGACTAAATGCTACAACGACAGTAGTACCAAGATCGATAGCTGCAAAAAAAGCCATAATGACCATATTGAAGCTGTCCGCCAACCCCACGCCGGCCATCGCATCTTTTCCCAGCCAGCTGACCAGAAAAGTGCTCAGGACCCCCATCAACAGGACACAGGCGTTCTCCATGAAGATAGGAACAGCAAGCGGGGTTATCTCGCGCCAGAACAACACTTTGTAGCTCTTGCGTTTAGAGTGCCAGCGAGTACCGTGAACAACCTGGCGTAAAGCAGAGGAGATATTCAAAGCCGACCTTAATTGCAGAAAGTGAAACCACATTTCAAATGATGAGGGAGAATCAGCAAAGCTGCAAAGATTTTCGCCAACAAATTGTCTGCAAATGCAACAAACTGTTGATAGAAACGGCAAACAGTTGGGAAATTTAAAAATCGGGTTTGACAAAATATTTTTCGCCGTTAAGATGTGCCTCAACAGCGATTCCTCTGTAGTTCAGTCGGTAGAACGGCGGACTGTTAATCCGTATGTCACTGGTTCGAGTCCAGTCAGAGGAGCCAAATTTCTGAAAAGCCCGCTTTTATAGCGGGCTTTTTGCTATATCTGATAATCAATTTCCTCTTCACTGTTTTCCATCACCTGGCGCTTGATATCCTCAACTGACAGTCCTGCATTACAAAGTTCCAGAAAGCGCCAGACATAGTTACGCTGAAGTTGTCCTCGCTTCAGTCCCAACCAGACAGTATTAGCATCGAAAAGATGCCGCGTATCCAGGCGGATTAAATTCTCTTCCTCTTGTTCGCCGCTGGATTGTTCGGCAACTAATCCGATCCCAAGCCCAAGAGCAACATAGGTTTTAATGACATCAGAATCCTGTGCACTTAATACAATATCTGCCAGCAAACCTTTGCGGACAAATGCGTCATCAATACGTGAGCGCCCCGTAATCCCCTGTCGGTAAGTAATTAACGGCCACTTCGCTATTGATTCCAGCGTCAACGGTGTAATTTGCGTCAAGGGATGATCGAGTGGAACAAGCAAACTATGGTGCCAACAAAACCACGGGAAGGCGACGAGCTGCGGGTCATTACTCAAACGCTCGCTGGCGATACCAATATCAGCTTCGCCATTTTGCAACAACGTCGCAATTTCCTGTGGCGAACCCTGGATTAGCTCGAGCCGAACCTCCGGGAAAAGTTCGCGAAAAGCTTTAATGACCTCTGGCAAGCTATAACGTGCCTGAGTATGCGTCGTTGCAATAGTGAGAACACCAGACGTATCGTTGGTAAACAGGTCTGCAAGCCGACGAACATTACTGGCTTCATTCAGAATACGTTCTGCAATGACCAGTAATGCTTTGCCCGGTTCAGTCATGCCCAGCAGTCGCTTACCTCGTCGAACAAATATTTCGATGCCAAGTTCATCCTCCAGTTCCCGAATATGACGGCTAACGCCTGACTGTGAGGTAAAAAGCATATTCGCAACCTCTGTCAGGTTGTAATCCTGACGTGCAGCCTCGCGGATTATCTTTAGTTGTTGGAAATTCACGGTAAACTCCGGGCAGTTCAGATATCCCGTTATTGTTAAAGTCTAATGCCCGGCATAACAAATAATAAAAACCCGCATCTTATTCCATCCCGATATAACGCTTAGCTCACCAATTGCCACTGCCTTTTTTCCATCACTGGAGAACTAATCACTGACATTAACAACTCTTTCACTGCCTGTGCCTGTGGTGACAAGTTTGCTCTGGCGGGTAAATTTAAGGACAAAGAGAGACTCATTGAAGGAGTGGTAATGCGTGACATCCACCCATTTACTGCGCCACATAACGAACGCGCAGCCGATTCAGGTAATACTGCAACGCCCATGCCGCTGGCAATCGCTGCGGTAAGCGTGGCAATAGACTCAATTTCACCAATGACTTTTGCCGTGAGCCGCCGTAGGGAAAAAGCCTCATCAACACGAAGTCTAACAGCGCTGTAATCACTGGGGAGAAAAAGGTTCATTTGCGCAATAGCATTAACATCAACGTTTTGCCCCGGGCAATCTTGAGTTCCTACCAGGAAAAGATCTTCTTTCAGCAAAGCCTGACTGGATACCCCAGCCACAGGGGAATGCTCGTAAATCACCGCCATATCGAGTTGGTGATTTATCAGTTTTTCGTTAAGCACTGCACCACTATTTTCATGAAGATAGATAACGACCTCCGGGAATTCAGCGCGAACCGCCTGTAATAAGGGCATGGTGATGGATGACGCAGCGGTTCCTGGCGCAAAGCCAATCGAGACTTGCCCCGATAATGACTGACCAACGTTATGCACCGCCAGTTGGGCCTGCTCACACTGACGTAAAATGGCCCGTGCATGGGTATAGAGAATTTTTCCGGCGTCTGTTGGCGTAACGCCCCGTTTTGTGCGAATCAAAAGCTGTTGATTTAACTCACCTTCCAGTGTGGCAACCTGCTGGCTGAGCGCTGGTTGTGCGATATGCAATACTTCAGCAGCCTGGGTCAGGCTACCAATATCTACAATTTTTACGAAGTATTTCAGGCGTCTGAAGTTCATGTTGCCTCCGGTTTTTAAGAATCGGCCCAAGTGCCGCCATTACTTACAACCAGAATGCAAGATGCTTGCCAGTTCTATTTTGGCGTTGATGCGCAAGCTAACCAACTGTCAAATAAGAGATTATGATAGATTCGTCATTGGCCCTTTTTATCAGCAGTCGCATTCACCTGCCCTATAAAAGGAGGGTATGCACCACGATGGTTCATTACCCAATAAGATTGAAAGCTCACCACTTTGTTGAAATTGGCAGCAAACAAACAAAAAAATGCATTTCACCCTTTGACATCACCATGCACTGCCATTAATATGCGCCCCGTTCACACGATTCCTCTGTAGTTCAGTCGGTAGAACGGCGGACTGTTAATCCGTATGTCACTGGTTCGAGTCCAGTCAGAGGAGCCAAATTCAAAAAAGCCTGCTTTCTAGCAGGCTTTTTGCTTTCTAATTACCAACTCTTTGGTCATTCCAGATCAGCGTGTCGGGTAAACATTGTGGCACTGCTTTCACCCAGTTCAGACATCAACTCCAGAACAATTGCATCATAAGTAATAAAGCAGAGTTGTTCAAAAGCTGAGCCCATTGGTTGCGAGAAAGCGCCTGAAACACGATTGTTATCGTCTTTCACACTTCCTGGTAGTACCAACACAGATTGGGCTAATTTACCGATCGTCGAATCTGCTTTCATAGTGACCAGAGCTACGTTTACTCCGCTATCAACTGCTTTTTGTGCCAGACTTTTCAAACTGGTAGTTTCACCACTGCCTGACCCAATAATTAATAGATCTCCAGGTTGGGTATGCGGTGATGATATTTCTCCCACAACGCTTACTGAAAAACCTAAATGCAGCAAGCGATTAGCAAAAGCGCGAATAGCAATGCCACTGCGCCCAGCTCCCTGAAAAAAAATATGTCGGGCATTTCTGATTTGCGAAATAAACTGTGCAGCCTGAGCATCGTCAATCTTCAGTGCATTACTCTCTAATTCATGCAGAATATTAATAGTATTTTCCTGAACACTCATTTTTTCTCTCCCTTTTAAGCAATAGTCCGGCCACCATCCATTAAAATGGTTTGTCCCTGAATATAAGAGTTATCTTTATCTGCCAAAAATATTGCCAGGTTAGCCACATCATCGATAGTCCCCAGACGACGGACGGGTATTTTTTCCAGGACAGCGTCTAAATCGGCTTGTGTTGGATAGTTGACCCGCATCATCTCTCCGGTGTCTATTAAGCGGGGAGCAATCGCATTAACATTGACGCCTTTTGGTCCTAACTCTTTTGCCAGACCACGAATCAATCCTTCGCCTCCCGCTTTACTGGCAGGATAACTCACTCCGCCCCCAGTCCCCGAAAGCGCTGATCCCGATGAGATATAAACAATCGATCCCTTATTTGTCAGGAAATCATCATAAAACGCCTTAACGGTATTAAATAATCCCGATAAGTTAATTGCGATAGTTTTATTCCATTCCTCAAAAGAAATATTGTTAACTTTATTAGCAAATGCCACACCAGCATTTAATATCAACACATCAATACGACCAAAGGTAGTAAATACCTTTTCCCGTACCTCCACTAATGCCTGTGGATCCGAGACATCTGTTTTAACAAACAGCGACTTAACATCGCCAAAAGTTAACTCTGCTGCAGTGGCCTTGCCGTTCTCTTCGTTATAGTCAACAATAACAGTATGTGCACCACGATCAGCAAATTGTTTAGCTATCCCTTTGCCAATACCGTGAGCACCTCCGGTAACTAAAACCACTTTACCTGCAAAATTACTCATTACTTTTCTCCATTAAAGACTTTTTAGTTGAGGTTTTCCTCCCGATATGAAATCGAAAACCTCACTTAGCTGGATGTAAAATTTTTAGATTGTGATCACTGAACAGCGATTTTTAATGCCTGATAACTTTCATGAGGCTGTTTGTTAAATAATGCACCGCCAACAACAATAAGGTCAGCCCCCGCTTCTTTAACTTGTTTCACATTATCAAGATTAACGCCACCATCCACTTCAATTTGAATATCTCTGCCAGATATCATTTTTTTGGCATTACGGATTTTCTCCAGACTTTTATGAATAAATGTCTGGCCTGGTTGCCCGGGGTTAATTGTCATTAACAATATATAATCAATATCATCTAATAAATACTCGATGACAGATTCAGGTGTCCCCGGATTAAGTACAATACCTGCTTTGCGCCCCGCTTTTTTGATTTTTTGAATAATATAATGTACATGTGGCGTAGATTCATAATGTACAGAAATCATCTCCGCCCCGGTATTAATTACATCATCAATATGTCGTTCAGGATTTGCCAGCATCATGTGCACGTCAAAAATCATCGAGCTGGCTTTTTTCATTGCTGCAATTTGATTTGGGCCAAAGGCAATATTACTGACGTAAGTGCCATCCATTAAATCAACGTGCAATATTTCGGTTTGTTCCTCTTCCAGAAAATGAATTTCATCTTTCAGGCGTAAAATATCCGCGCCAAATATAGAAGGTAATATTTTTGCCATGTTAAAACTCCAGATCATTAAATCAATGTAATACGGTACTCAACCAATAGGTTAAAATTTCCCACGGGCCGGTTAATACAAAATCAGTACCTTGTCCTTGCAAGCCTACACCGGCTCCAGCTAAAAATTGCGTTGCCCCTGGTGCGACATAACCGCCTAAATACATCACTACAACGCAGAATAACAAGGTCGAGATAATCGAACGAATCACGTTACCGTTGCTCGCCATTACGGTCATGGTGGTCATATAAATAATTGACATCAATACGCCAATTGGGAAGATCTTAATATCAGGCAATACCAGAGCACATAGCATGGTTAAAGGAATGGTAATGACTGTCACGGTGACCGTCGCCGGATCCCCCAACGCCAGTGCACAATCCATACCGATGTTTAATTCAGCATCTTTACCCATCTGTTTTTGCATGATTTCTTTGGCACTTTTCCCAATCGGGTTAAGACCTTCCATCAGCACACCGACCACTTTAGGTAACAATACCATTACACCAGCAACCCCCATCGCCATGGGAACAATTGTGGTAATTGCCTGTTTCGTTAAAACTCCGAGTAATGCGCCAACGATAATACCGATAATTGCAGGTTCACCAAAGACACCCAGGCGTTTTTGCACACTGTTTAAGTCAACATCTAACTTATTTAACCCAGGGATGTAATCAATGATTTTATTTACTACCCAGGCGAACGGTAGAGTCCAGCCGATATGAATCATCGTGGTACAGGTCGTTCCCTCGAGTCCATAATATTTTTGCCATCTGGGCGCAATCAAATCGCCAATAAACAGAGCCGCAATACTCAACGCCACCGCGACAGAGAAGCCGATGATAAAACTGTCGAACACAAAATATGCCAGTGCGCCCGGAACTAAAAAATGCATATAGTTCCAGATATCAACATTTAACGTTTTGGTTAATTTCAGGCGCACCAGAATCAGGTTAAGTACGATGCCAACTGGTATCACTAATGCTGCGAAAGGTGCTACCCATGCAGCAGCACCGACTGCAGGCCAACCAATATCTGCTACCGTAAAGCCACTACCTACTTTTGAGTAATACTCAATAGCTGGCTGTAATGAACTGTTTAATAAACCAACAACCAGACCTAAACCAATAAAACCAATACCGACTGTGATGCCCGACTTGATCGCGGCACCTGGTTTCATTCTGAACACCAGACCTAAAATAAATATCACCAGCGGCAGTATTGCAGTTGCCCCCATTCCGGTGATTGTTTCCATTAAATTTTTCAACATTTCCATTTTTATTATTCCTGTCAGGTTTAGCTATTTGCTAATTCAGTTAATAACTCTCCTAATTTCTTGCGTAATGCTCCTTCATTAATACCCGTTACAAAACCTGCAACGCTCATATGTGGTTTCCCAATATCACCTTTATAATTATTAGTTGTGAGTACAATATCTGCATGAGCCATCTCAGAAGAAAGTTCAGCCATACTGCATTTGTTGATTTTAAATGCCGTAATACCATATTCAGCACATACTGACTTCACTTCATCAGCAGCAAGCGTAGATGTAGCGACACCGCTACCACAAGCAACAAGAATATTAATCATAATAAACTCCAGTTTTTACTATTGGATTATCCTGGATACAAAAAGTGCTTTTGCATCCTCGACGGGAAGTGTCAGTAAGTTTTGGTAGAATTCTTCATTTTGGAGATGGTTAAATAATGACTTTAACAATCGAAGCTGGTCAGCAGGATCCGTAACAATGAGATTAACGACCAGTCTGACCCACAATATTCCATCTTCATCAGCCCTGTTCACAGGTATTGCGTCTGGCAGACGGATGATATAAATAGCCGGTTGATTCGCATGTTCACTATCACAGTGTGGTATAGCGATAGAATAACCTTCCAGTTCTATTCCTGTCGGATATTCCGCTTCGCGTTTACGCATAGCCTTGAGCCAGCTCTCTTTCACCGTATTCGTTTCACGATGCGTGTTATAAATATGTTCAAGCACGGCATCGTAGTTCTGTAGTCCCGCACCATCGGCAACACTGATCGATATCATATCCTTCCCCCTCACCCTTCAACGCTCATATGAGCATTGAGCAATCTTCATATGAGCAGTTATAGCACAACGTTCCTGTGGATAAATGACGAGATCTGAGAAATTAAACCCAGATCACAAAAAAGCACATAATGGCGACAGTATTTATGCTCATATGAGCAAACCATGATTCAAAAAATGATTTATTCGCAAAAAATGAGGTAAAACTGGCAATATGCAGAGGATGTATTCAATAGAGGGCGCTAAGCAAGCATCGCCATGGATGCTCACTTGATAATTGGGAAATGATTACATTTGGCAAAGCTGATTCGAAGGGAGAAGGCGTGTCGTAGTGAGTTCTAACAGGTTATTACTGACGTGTATTTTGCGACTTCGGCAATCCCCTCTTTGTCGGCATGATCGTTGGTAATCAGGGCGGTGATCTCCGACCAGTCGCAGATCTTAAACAAACTGCTGCGCTCAAACTTGGTGTAATCACCGAGGATATATTTTTTGTCTGAGTGCGAAATTATCGTACGATCCAAAAACGCATCAGAAGAAGAAGGCGTCGATGGACCAGTCATGTTGCTAAAGCCGTCGGTTCCAATAAAACAGAGATCAACATGTATATCGTTGATCATAGATACCGCCCAGCCCCCAAACACTGAGGAACTCTTTCTACGCAGTTCGCCGCCAAAGAGAAAAACCTGGTTGTCAGATTCAATCAACACACTGGCAACGGGGAGCGAATCTGTGAAGATTTTAAACCCAGATTTCATACATAACAGGTTAGCCAGCTCAAAAGTGGTACTGCCCGTACCGATAATCATCGAACTATTAGGCGGAATGAAATCAAGCGCTTTACGAGCAATCGCCTTCTTATAAGAGTTATTTTCTTTTTCCCTGACCTGAAAGGGATGCTCTATGGCCCTTTGCTTTAAAGTCGCCCCACCATGGCTTTTGATCAGTAGCCCTTTTTGTTCAAGATGGGTCAAATCTTTCCTGATGGTCTCATACGTTACTTCATACTTTCGTGCAAGATCGCTGACATAGACCGTACCTGCCGACATTAAGTCTTCAAGTATTAACTTTCGCCTTTCATCAACCAGATACATCCTTCCTCCTGAAATCTATTGCCCATCTGAGAAAACGCCAAGCATAGCACAGATGATGCAAACAAAAACAAACACTAACAGTGGAAAGTACAAATAAACCCAATAAAGACAATAGTTCAAAAACCATATATCCGATTGATAATAAATGAATTTTTATTATTCATTACAACGCCACTGTACAATCCCAATTTGTCTCAATTGGCTTAATTTATTTTTTATTTGTTTTTATTGGTTTTTAATATCATAAAAATCAATTAGTTATAAATTTTATGATTTGGATCTCAATTGACAACCAATATTTACCAACAGCATACTTGGCTTTAGTTACTTAACGACAGGCAAAATGAAATGAAAACGAAGATTGCTATCGCAAGCGATGATGTAGGTTTTGCACGTAAAGAGGAGATAAAAAAATACCTCATAGAAGAGAAAAACATGGAGATCGTGTACGATCCCGTCACATGTAAGGAACAAGGTGTCAATAACTTCGCGCGTCTGGCCGACGAAATGGCAGGCATTATTCAACGCGATGAGTGCCGTCTGGGAATTTACATTTGTGGGACTGGCATTGGCTTTACTTGTCAGATCAACAAACACTGGGGCATAAGAGCCGTTGCGGTTACTAACCCCTACTCCGCAAAACGGGCGCGACTCAGCAATAACGCACAAGTTATTGGACTGGGTTGCCGGGTCAACGATCTCGAATACAGCAAAATGATTGTCGATGCATGGTTGGATAACCCATTCGACTTCACCACCGCCAGAGAAAATTCTAAAAAGAACTTACTGGAAGCTGAACGTAACGATAATGCATTGCTGGTTAAGCCCGCTGATGTACGCTGGAATATGGGTTTCCGACCAGATGATGAAAAATCTGAGGGTTAATGTATGGAACTGATCACGCAATTTATAAACGATCTGGGAAATTTTATATTTATCCCGGTCATCTTTCTGGTACTGATGAAGATACTTGGCCGTCCTCTTTCAGAATGTATCTCGTCTGCCATCAAAGTCGGCATTGGTTTCATTGCGCTAACCATGACCATCAAACTGATGCTGGAAAAAATGCAACCGGCAGTCACCGGATTAGCAGAAGCAACAGGTTCCTCGCTCAGTGCCATCGATGTTGGTGGCGCAGCGACTGCAGTGATGGGATTTGGCTCCAGCATGGGCGCTATCATTATTCCCCTCTGTGTTGCGGTAAATATTGCAATGCTGGTCGCCCGCCTGACTGACTGTGTTAACGTTGATGTTTTCAACCTTCATCAAAATGCGTCAATGGGGGCAATTGTTGGCGTCTATTCTGGTAGCTTCCTGTATGGCGCATTGACCGCCGCGCTATTCCATGTCTGGGCGCTGATCGCTGCCGATCTCGGTGCTAAAAATAACGAAAAATTCTTTAACCTGCCAAAAGGTGTTGCGATCTCTCACCCGGTTGCCAATACCTACTTACTTTTCGCTTATCCATTCAACTGGATTTATGATCGCATCCCAGGCTTCCGTAATCTGAATGTGACCGCCGAAACTATTCAAAAACGGTTTGGCATTCTGGGCGATCCAACTATGGTTGGTTTTATTATTGGTATTTTGTTGGGCTTTTGTGGTTATGGCTGGAAATCCCCCTACCACACCATAATTGCCAGCCTACAGTTAGGGATGTATCTGGCTGCAGTCATGCTTTTGTTGCCACGAATGACCTCTATCATGATGGAAGGGCTTGTTCCGCTTTCCAACGTGGCACGCAAAAAACTGGTCAAACGTTTCCCGGATCGTCAAATCACTGTTGGAATGGACACTGCCCTGATTGTGGGTCATCCGTCAGTTATCGCCCCGGCATTATTACTGATCCCGGTGATTGTGATCCTCGCAGTGATCTTGCCCGGCAACCGCGTTATGCCACTGGGTGACCTCTCTCAGTTTGTGTTTTTCATTGCCTGCATGGTGCCTGTTTTCAATGGCAACATTATTCGCACCTGGGTGACCTCGATCATTTTGTTCGGTGGTGGTCTGTATATTGCATCGTGGATGGCACCGGCTACCAACGAAGTCTTCCAGAAGTTTGGTACAAACCCGGATGCCAGCGTGATGTACTCTTCGCTTAACCCGTCTGCGAATCCATTTACTGGTCTGTTTGCCGCCCTGAGCCATGTTGGAATCATTGGCTATGTGATGGCAGGTATCCTTTTGTTATCTATTGGATACTTAATTAAACAAAAATCACGTCGCCAGATTGAAACGGATTTGGAAAAAGCGCTTTAAATCTTTTATAGAGGAATAATCAAATGAAAAAAATCTTAGTAGTTTGCGGAAACGGAATTGCCTCATCTTCCATCATGGTCTCTGTACTGCAGGACTTCCTGAAAGAAGAGAAAATTGAAGCGCAAGTCGATAAATCTTCGTTAATGGCATGCACCAGCGATACCTTCAACAGCTATGACCTTGTTGTTTCATCGACCAAACTCGATAACCCGGCCATTACTACTCGTGTCATCGTTGGCGCTGGATTACTGACTGGTCTGGGCGAAGATGAGATTTTCGCTGCAGTTAAAGAAGAGATGTTGAAATAACAGGTGTGCAATGAAATTTGAAATTCTGGTGAATGATGTTGATAACAGCATCAGTGACTATCAAACTGCGATCACCTTTGCTGGTACGCAATTATTGGAAAAAGGCTACATCACTGCAGAATACATTGACGCCTGCCTGGAACGTGAAAAAAGCTATCCGACAGGGCTAATGATGGCAAACGGTCAGGGTATCGCCATTCCCCATGCCGATTACACGCTGGTAAATGTAAACAGTATCAGTATTGTTCGTTTCGCCAATGATGTCACTTTCGGGCAAATGGAAGATGCTGATTTAACAGTTGATTGTAGCATTATGTTTAACCTGGCGTTTGCCACCAGTGATCAACATATGTCGATATTGCGTCGTTTATTCACACTGTTTCAGGATAACGCCTTTGTTGAGACTTGCCGTAATTTACCTGCAACGCGCGTGGCTAAATATGTAGAGGATACTCTCGCAGCATCCTGAAATTAAAAGGGCAGAATCAGCGGTACTGCCCTTTCTTCACTGATACGCCTATTAATCCAGAAGTTTAATAGCCGTATCAAAATCAGTAATTAAGACGTTTAAAAGTCCAGATTTCAGCGAAGCAAGAATGCCTTCATATTTTTCCTCCCCTCCAGCGACACCAATCACTTTTTTGGCTTTTTGTAGTTGATCCGTCGAAATGCCAAATCCCAGACGTTCAATAGGACTATGAAGAATCTTCCCTTCCCTGCTGACCAACGAGATACACACATCCGCAGCGATATCTTGTTGAAACAAAGCTTCGCACCAGGTATCCGGAAATATTTTACACAAGCTTGAAGAACCTGATTTCCAGTCACCTATCCCGGTGATAACCACATCTAACTGCGAGTAATATTGCTGTGTATCTAATACCGCTGGATCACCTGCCAGTCTGGCAGCAAGCTCTTCGTCATCGACCCACATCGGCACGTACATTGGGTGCGCTTTTCCCTGCGAAATGGCAGCGATCTTATGAATAAGATCTATTGGCCCTTGACTAAACTCAATCCCCGGATGTACGCCAGATAACTGCACAACGTCTAAAGGAGGCAGCTTGCTCAACTTACTGACCGTACTTGATAATACACGTCCCCAGGCGATCCCCACTTTCATACCTTCATGAAGAGATTGCATAAGATATTCAGCGGTGACTTCACCCAATTTGTGATTGAGTTCTTCTTGCGTCGTCCATGATTCAGCAACTGAAAGAACAATTGCATCTTCCAGATGAAATTTTTTCCGTAGATTATTGGCGATTTCTTCATCCATCGCTTGCTGCTTAGGGAAGATAAACCTCACGTAATCCTGTTCGATCGCCTCATCGATCAATCTGGCAACTTTAAAGCGGGAAACGCCAAGCTCCTCAGCAATCTCAATCTTGGTTTTCATATCCGCAAAATAGCGTCTGACCACGAGCGAGTATATGTAACGAGGATCGTAACCCTGCCAACGGCTGTTTTTATTCTGTTTCGTCATTCTCTTTTCCATTGATCATGTCATCCGCAAACATGTATAAATCAGAAGAGTATAACGTTTATGCTCATAAGAGATGCGCATATGAGAAGAAAATTATCATTTGTATGATTCGAAACAACCTGTTCTGTATGACGGAATGCTTACACAGACCGACAAACCAGACGTTTTGAATGTCAAAATCCGTTACGGTTGATATTCACAGGCATTCCCGATCGACGTTGCAACGCAGCATTTGCGCGATTCACATCAACTTCTTGCCCGTTGATAAACGCCCGCAAAGATGGAGTTACCGGCAATGGTACTTTTCGGTCAGACTCATATTCTGCACGATTACGCGACAGCGGCTCATGAACTTCCAGCCAGTTCGAGCCATCTGGTTCAGTGGTGTATTTTACTGGCTGGTCGATAATTTGCACACGAGTGCCTACAGGAACATTATCAAACAGATATTTGATATCGTCATTGCGCAGACGAATACAGCCCTGACTTACCCGGAGCCCAATACCAAAATTGGCATTGGTACCGTGGATGGCATACAACCTGCCAATATAAATCGCGTACAGCCCCATGGGGTTATCGGGCCCCGCAGGAACAAATGCGGGCAAACTCTCCCCTCGTTTCGCATATTCGCGCCGAGTGTTCGGCGTTGGCGTCCAGGTTGGTGCTTCTTGTTTACGTTCAACGGTAGTCACCCAGTTACGCGGGGTTTCTCGCCCAGCCTGGCCGATACCAATAGGAAAGACTTCCACTGTATTACTGTCTGGCGGATAGTAATAAAGACGCATTTCAGCGACGTTAACCACAATCCCTTTACGGACAGTGGCGGGCAAAATCAGTTGCTGCGGAATGGTGAGTTGTGAGCCAGGCTTCGGCAAAAAAACATCAGCGCCCGGATTCGCTTCCAGCATATTACTTAACCCTTGCCCGTATTGTGCGGCAAAAGTCTCCAGCGGCTGAGTATTGTGATCAGGAACAGTTACAGTAAGCGACTGCCCCACTAAACGGCTACCCTCTGGAGGTAATGGATAAGTTACCGCCAGGCTATTTTGGCTGGCAAAAAGCAGAGCAAATGAGCAAAGAATATTTACACGACGCATCATGTCCCTTTCCTAAGTCGCGAATACTATCCGATAAGTATAGCTTTTATCAGACTTTTCGTTTTTAGCTGTTCAAATCAGAAGTCGTATTCCCCGGTAGAACAATATTACTGGCAGCAAGTTCGCCCATGTTGTTGTATATCGCACAAGCAGCTTCGATGATGGGCATCGCCAGAGCTGCACCACTCCCCTCACCTAAACGCATATCCATATTGAGATAAGGCTCCAGCCCCAAATGCGACAGCGCTATACGCGCGCCTTTTTCTGCCGACAAGTGAGAAGGAATGAGATACGGTTTGATTGCAGGAGACATCTGGCAGGCTGCGAGCGCAGCAGCATAAGAAAGAAATCCATCCAGCAACACGGGTAAACCGCAGGAAGCAGCACCTAACATCACTCCAGCTATTCCGACCAAATCAAATCCACCCACTTTTGCCAGGACATCAACACCATCCTGAGGATTTGGTTGATTTAACGTAATCGCCCGGCGCACAACATCAATTTTATTAGCCAGTTTATCTGTCGGCAGGTTTGCGCCAATCCCAACCACTTCTTCAGGATCCCGGCCAGTGATTGTGCTGACTATTGCCGCTGCCGGTGTCGTGTTTGCCATCCCCAGTTCACCTACACCAAACAGCGTGACACCGTTTTTTGCCAGCTCCCGCGTATAACATATGACGTCCAAAAGTAACTTTTCAGCCTGACGGCGACTCATTGCCGGAGCTGAAGCAATATTGCCGCTACCTCGTGCGACACGCATGTTGATAAGCCCGGGGATAGGCTCAGCAGTATCAATACCAACATCAATTACGTGGACGTTAGCGCCCGCTTGTGCTGCCAGCACACACACGCCGGTTGTTCCGCGGGTCATATTTTCAGCCTGTATGGCTGTCACTTCTTTTGGAGAAATAGCGACCCCTTCCTCCCAGACGCCGTGATCGGCACACATAACCAGTACCGCTTTTTTGCCCACATGCGGTATGCCATTCAACCCCGGCATTCCTGCCAGTTGTATGGCAAGCGCCTCCAGCTTTCCCAGGCTACCAACAGGTTTGAGTAACCCGTCAATATGCCGTTGTGCACGCGACATAGCGGCAGGATCGATGGCTGGGATCGTATTCAGTAAATCGGCAAGTATTTGCATGTCACGTCTCTTTATAGCAGTGCCAGCAGGAAGACCAGTTCACCAAGCTCTATGGCTGCTCCCAGCGTATCGCCCGTTTGCCCGCCCAGCGTACGTTTGAGAAGCTGACCGAGGATGAAAATCGCCACCATCGTCACCACCATAGCAGCCACACCATGCATACCCGGCAATAATACGGCAGCAAAAATAGCGGCTAAGCCGAGTGTGACGCAGGTTTGTCGCCCATCAATTTTGCCAATGAACACATTGCCAAGCCCTTCTTCCCGCGCATAACGATGACGATACATCAATAATGCGGCAGTCCCGCGGCTGACCGCACATGCTGCCGCCAGCGATGCAAGGATCGGTTCGCCACGCAGAGCCAACTCGCTTAACACCAGAATCTTTGCCAGTACAACAAAAATCAATGCCAGACCGCCGTGGGTGCCTAAACGGCTATCACGCATGATTTCCAACATGCGATCGCGGCTACGTGCAGAAAATACGCCATCACAGGTATCAGCGAGGCCGTCCAGATGGAATCCCCCGGTCATCAGCGCCAGCACAAGTACGCTAAACAGTGCCGCCAGTGGTACGCCACACCATGCCTGCAGCACCATGAAGACCAGCCCGCTAATCGCGCCAAGCAATAATCCAATCAAAGGAAAAGTAATAATACCGCGAGAATAATGCTCGAAATCCAGTCCCTGGGACCAGCGACGCGGTACAGGCAGACGCGTAATAAATGAGAGCATCGCCCAAAATAATTTACTCATTTGATTTTTACTCCAATACCCGAAACCACCAGCCATACTTCATTTGCCGCAGCGGCCAACTGCTGATTTACCCGCCCGGCAATATCACGAAAATGTCGTGCCAGACGACTCTCCGGCACAATCCCCATTCCCACTTCGTTAGTCACTAATACAACCTTTGCGGGGCAACGTTGGCAGGCAGCAATCAACGACTGAATCTCAGCATTAATCGCCTGTTCCATCGCCTGATAATCCCATTCATCAGGGTCTTTATCGCCGCTATAATCAAACAACAGATTAGTCACCATTGTGGTAACGCATTCCAGCAACACAGCCTCATTCGGGTTAATGTCTGCATGAATTAATTCATCAAGATGTTGCCAGCGCTCCACTGTGCGCCAGTGCTCCGGGCGGCCTTGCCGATGATGTTCTATCCGTGCAGCCATCTCATCATCAAGGATTTGCGAGGTAGCGATATACAGAACCTGTGAAGAGTCCCCAATAAGCGCCTCTGCGTGGCGACTCTTCCCGCTCCGTGCGCCCCCCGTCACCAAAATCATCATACCGACTCCTGATTCAATTGTATGATGGTATTCATTGAACAGAACAATGGATCCCCCACCGTTGCTGACCGCAAAACATTTACGCGATTAATACTGCGCGTAATATAATTAAAAATCCAGCATTCTCAATCCATTACGAAAGAAGATGGCATTGCGGAATAGCCAGACTTCCTCGTGTTAACGTCCGACAAAATGCGTCATTGACAGCGGTTTCTCTGGCATGACAGATTTCATTCAGATAATGGATTAATGCTACAGCCCCACCAGCCGGACCATTCAGCAAACGGGCATTGTGTTCTGTAATCAAAATTACCGTCGTTCCCTCAGAATGAGCGAGCCATTCTGGTACGGATATCTCGCTTTCAGCTGCTATCAATAGCAGCACTGAATAATCGCTATACGCATCTGATAACGATTGCACAGGCCCACCGTCAAAAGGCTGGAAATCTTGCTGCCAGTCCTCACCAACAAAACAGGTTATTGGCAATATTTCCGCCAGATGTTTCGCCAGATCCACATCTCCAGATAAGAGGCAAAAAAGAGCTATCGATTCGGGTTTTATCGTTTTCATGCCCCTCGCCCTCCACTTAATTTCCTGTAATGGCGGTCTGGTTGATAAGCCATGAAACAAGATTGCCACACCTTAAGTGCAGCCCTGGTGCCTGTCGGCACTGCGATGAAAGAACTAAATGATGCCGCCATACCCTGATCCTTTCAGGGTGGTAGGGGTATAAAGACGCGCCTGTACTCTACCGGACGCTTCCGGGCAACCCACTTCCCACCGAAGTTGTTGGTATTGACTGACTGGCTGGTCTTCTGGCTTAGCGTCATCCTCTCCCGACCTTCCCAATCTCGCGATCAGTGGCATTTTCGGGTTTGTCAGCATTACAGCAGCGGGGGCTGCGAGGGATTTTCACCCTCTTCCCAGGCACAAATGTGCCACACCTGTCAGCGTATGTTATGAGCTGATTTCACTTTTCCCATAACAGGTAAATAACGTTAATTATTCATTGCAGAGTTTATTTAAACCGTCCTCTTTTTTTGGGGCATTTACTCTATACCGTTTCCATCGCCGCATTATCACTCACTTGCTGTCGATACACCTGCGGCGTAACCTGATAAGTCTGACGGAAAACTTTGCAAAAATAACTTGTTTGCGAAAAACCTAAATTACGCGCAATGCTGGCGATGCTCCAGTCACTATGGCACAGTAACTCACGAGCGCTGGCCATCCGTTGTTGGTTTACCCACGCATTAAACCCGATTCCATGGTATTTCTTAAATAACTTACTGAAATAATAAGGACTTAGATAAACGTGCGAGGCGACATCCTCCAGACGCAAATCGTCTGATAAATGCGCATCAATATAACGTAAAGCTTTTTTCATTTTATTGTCGTGGGGACCAGGCGCACGAGTCTGGCGCACCGAATCTGACTGAGATTTGTTCTCTTTAATAACCACAAAATTGAGTTGTTTTTTTAGGCAATTTTCTACAATCAACTTCAACAAATCAGCAGAGGCCATAACTCTTGAGTAATCCATCTCAGGGACTTTGCGGAATTCATTAAGTAATTCGGGATCTGCCTGCCAGCAATCATCGACATTCAGAATATCGACCAAATCGACATCATCATTACGCAGACGAACTTGCCCGCACAATACAAAACCAACTAAATGTCCGGCGATTACCAGTGGAATAGAGAAATCGGTTAATCCGGCATGACAGCGATAAATACAAGGCTGATCGGATTTAGAGGCTTCCAGCCCCCCACAACGATCGCTCATGCGACATCGAGTGCTCAGCTGAGGGTGTTGCCGCATCATCTGACAAAATGGAGTGAAGTTAAACAGCTCGGAAATTTCATCGCCGTGAATATTGACCACGACAACCGCAAGGCTGGTCGCCTGCGCAAAATCCTGCGCGATTTTATTAATGAGTTCTGAATTAAGTGTCGCCGCAGAAATCATGATAAAACCTCCCAGTTAATTTATTGTTATAGCAAAACAATTGTTTTACATTTAATCTTCACATCATCCTTGATGATTTACTGACGAGAAGCACAAAGGACAATAACAAAAGCCTCCGTGAAGCGGGAGACTTTTTAATAAGTTCGGAAAGCAGATCACAAACAGTAAAAAAATAAACGTTTATAACTGCCAGATTATTTCGTTATTCGCTGATTTCTTTAGGCGTTACACTATTGACAGGTAAATTCTTTGCAATGAGATAGCGATAAATCGCCGCACCAACACATGCCCCAATGATCGGTGCAATAATGGGTACAATGAAATAAGGAATATTGCGTCCACCAGTCATCGCAATTTCCCCCCAACCCGCAAGCCAGGTGAAAATTTTAGGTCCAAAATCACGCGCTGGATTCATGGCAAAACCGGTTAATGGTCCGGTAGAAGCACCAATAACAGCAACCAGAATACCAATGAGTAAAGGCGCAAGCGGTCCTTTGGGTACGCCATTACCGTCATCGGTCAACGCCATAATCAACCCCATTAACATGGACGTTATGACCACTTCGACCAACGCTGCTTGCCATACATTAATCGCCGCTGCTGGATAAGTACTGAAGATACTGGCGAGTTGTAAACTTTCTGCGCTACCACGCACTATATTGTGAGCAGATTCAAAATCGGTAAACAAACTGCTGTAGAGAGAATATGCCAGAACCGCACCACCAAAGGCACCCGCTAATTGCGCCACACAAAATGGCAGCACTTTACGGGCTGGGAAAGAGGCAAACAGCCACAGAGCAATGGTAACTGCCGGGTTGAGATGAGCGCCGGAAATACCTGCCGTAAGGTAAACAGCAAGCGAAATCCCTAACCCCCAAATGATACAAATCTCCCACAGTCCCAGACTTGCCCCGGCAACTTTCAGGGCGCACAAACAACCAATGCCAAAAAAGAGGAACAGTCCGGTGCCCAAAAACTCGGCAACGCATTGCGCCTTGAGTAAATCATTCATAGTGACACCTTCTTTACGGAGTTTTTCTTTATCAGCCAACTATGCGCTGATTGTTGTGTATACCGAGCGCAACTATAAAAAATTGCTCTGCAGAAAATATTGCCAACATGCATGACAGACTCGTGTAAAAATCGTGCTAACATAACAAATTATTGTCATTACCGAATCATGCAACACAGCGTTAATCAGTGTTGAAGTAATAATTTCCACCAAACTTTTACAATAAAAAATTGCCATCATGACATAATAAAATTGAAACAAATATCACAGTTCCTTCCTCGAACCAAACTCAACGAAATATTATTCGCGATTAAACTCACTAGCCAACGCAATTAATTCACATTGAAATATCTACAAAACAACCAATAAATTAACAACATATAGTTCATAAAAGCAATTTTATTATATTTGTTCTCTATTAATTTTTCTCATTAGCCGATTAAGTCAGCCATTCTTTTTCCTCGCTTTTTTTTATAGTCATATCGTCAAAAAAATCCAGGCGAGGTCTTTATGCAACAAGAAGCGTTAGGAATGGTAGAAACCAAAGGCTTAACTGCCGCCATAGAGGCCGCGGACGCCATGGTGAAGTCGGCAAATGTTTTGCTGGTCGGCTACGAAAAAATAGGTTCCGGGCTGGTGACCGTCATCGTTCGTGGTGATGTCGGGGCGGTAAAAGCGGCAACAGACGCGGGTGCCGCAGCTGCGCGTAACGTCGGCGAAGTAAAAGCCGTACACGTTATTCCCCGCCCACATACCGATGTCGAAAAAATCTTACCAAAGGGAATTAACCCATGAGTAGCAATGAACTGGTCGAACAGATCATGGCGCAGGTCATCGCTCGCGTAGCGACGCCAGAGCATGAGGTTCTCCCGAAAACCACTCATCAAATACGAGAGACGGCTATGGCAGAAAAAAGCTGCACATTAACAGAATTTGTTGGCACCGCTATTGGCGACACTGTAGGTCTGGTCATTGCGAACGTTGATAGCGCCCTGTTGGACGCGATGAAACTTGAAAAACGCTATCGTTCCATTGGCATTCTGGGGGCGCGTATTGGCGCAGGGCCACACATTATGGCCGCTGATGAAGCGGTAAAAGCCACCAACACTGAAGTTATTAGCATTGAACTTCCTCGCGATACTAAAGGCGGTGCCGGACACGGCTCATTGATCCTCTTAGGTGGCAACGATGTTTCCGACGTGAAACGCGGTATTGAAGTTGCCCTGAAAGAACTCGATCGGACCTTTGGTGATGTCTATGCCAACGAAGCCGGGCATCTTGAACTGCAATACACCGCCCGCGCCAGCTATGCACTGGAAAAAGCGTTTGGCGCTCCACTGGGACGGGCTTGCGGCGTTATTGTCGGCGCTCCGGCTGCGGTGGGTGTTCTGATGGCCGACACCGCGCTGAAGTCCGCCAATGTGGATGTCGTGGCATACAGCTCCCCCGCTCAAGGCACCAGCTACAGCAACGAAGTCATTCTGATTATCTCGGGTGACTCCGGCGCAGTCCGCCAGGCGGTCATCTCCGCACGCGAAATCGGTAAAACCGTGCTTTCGACTCTCGGCGATACACCGAAAAACGATCGCCCTTCCTACATCTGAATTCTCTGAGGCAGATTTATGAGATCGAAAAGATTTGAAGCACTGGCAAAACGCCCGGTCAACCAGGACGGTTTCGTTAAAGAGTGGATTGAAGAAGGCTTCATTGCGATGGAAAGCCCGAACGATCCTAAACCGTCAATCAAAATTGTTAACGGCGTCGTTACCGAACTGGATGGAAAACCCGCCAATCAGTTTGAGCTGATCGACCACTTTATCGCCCGCTACGGTATCAATCTCGCGCGCGCAGAAGAAGTCGTCGCGATGGATTCGGTAAAACTTGCCAATATGTTGTGCGATCCAAATGTCAAACGTAGCGATATCGTTCCCCTTACCACAGCAATGACGCCTGCAAAAATCGTCGAGGTGGTTTCGCAGATGAACGTGGTAGAGATGATGATGGCGATGCAGAAAATGCGCGCCCGTCGAACACCATCACAACAGGCTCACGTCACCAACATCAAAGATAACCCGGTACAAATTGCCGCCGACGCAGCTGAAGGCGCATGGCGCGGGTTTGATGAACAGGAAACCACCGTTGCCGTTGCTCGCTATGCACCGTTCAACGCCATCGCCCTGCTGGTCGGCTCACAGGTGGGACGTCCGGGCGTCTTGACCCAGTGTTCACTGGAAGAAGCCACCGAACTGAAACTCGGTATGTTAGGCCACACCTGTTACGCCGAAACAATTTCTGTCTATGGTACAGAACCTGTTTTCACCGATGGCGATGATACCCCGTGGTCAAAAGGATTTCTCGCGTCATCCTATGCTTCTCGCGGCTTAAAAATGCGCTTTACTTCCGGCTCCGGCTCTGAAGTACAGATGGGTTACGCGGAAGGCAAATCAATGCTTTATCTCGAGGCTCGATGCATTTACATCACCAAAGCCGCAGGCGTTCAGGGTCTGCAGAATGGTTCGGTAAGCTGTATCGGTGTTCCATCAGCTGTGCCATCAGGCATCCGCGCAGTATTAGCGGAAAACTTAATTTGCTCATCGCTGGATCTGGAATGCGCCTCCAGTAATGACCAGACCTTTACCCACTCGGATATGCGCCGTACCGCACGTTTCCTGATGCAATTTCTGCCAGGTACCGACTTTATCTCTTCCGGTTTTTCCGCTGTGCCGAACTACGACAACATGTTTGCTGGTTCAAACGAAGATGCTGAAGACTTCGATGATTACAACGTCATTCAGCGTGACCTGAAGGTTGATGGCGGGCTGCGACCAGTACGCGAAGAAGATGTTATCGCAATCCGCAATAAAGCCGCTCGCGCTTTACAGGCTGTCTTTGCCGGTATGGGACTACCGCCAATTACCGATGAAGAAGTCGAAGCGGCGACCTATGCCCACGGTTCGAAAGATATGCCTGAGCGCAATATTGTGGAAGACATCAAGTTCGCCCAGGAAATTATCAATAAAAACCGTAACAGCCTGGAAGTGGTGAAAGCCCTGGCGCAAGGCGGTTTTACCGATGTCGCCCAGGACATGCTCAACATGCAAAAAGCAAAACTGACCGGCGATTATCTCCATACCTCAGCCATCATCGTCGATGACGGACAAGTGCTCTCAGCGGTCAATGACATCAATGATTACGCCGGACCAGCTACAGGTTACCGCCTGCAAGGGGAACGCTGGGAAGAGATCAAAAATATTCCCGGTGCACTTGATCCCAACGAAATTGACTAAGGGTGAGAAATGGAAATTAACGAAAAATTACTGCGTCAGATTATCGAAGACGTGCTGGCAGAAATGCAAACCAGCGACAAGTCCGTTTCATTTCGCGCACCTGTCTCTGCAACTGTCTCTTCAGTGCCAGATACCGAAAATTTTCTGACCGAAATTGGCGAAGCCCAACAAGGCACTCAGCAAGATGAAGTCATTATTGCTGTAGGCCCGGCGTTCGGCCTGGCGCAAACCGTCAATATCATCGGTATTCCGCATAAAAACATTTTGCGCGAAGTGATTGCCGGTATCGAAGAAGAAGGCATTAAAGCCCGTGTGATTCGCTGCTTTAAATCGTCCGATGTCGCATTCGTAGCAGTCGAAGGCGATCGTCTTAGTGGTTCAGGTATTGCTATCGGTATTCAGTCGAAAGGCACAACGGTTATCCACCAGCAGGGACTTCCTCCCTTGTCTAACCTGGAACTTTTCCCACAAGCGCCTTTGTTGACGCTGGATACTTATCGTCAGATTGGCAAAAACGCCGCGCGTTATGCGAAGCGCGAGTCTCCACAACCGGTGCCGACCCTCAACGATCAAATGGCGCGACCGAAATACCAGGCCAAATCTGCCATTTTGCATATTAAAGAGACGAAGTACGTGGTCACTGGCAAAAAACCGCAAGAACTGCGCGTGACGTTTTAACAAAGGAAACCTTCATGAATACCGATGCAATTGAGTCGATGGTCAGGGACGTGTTGAACCGCATGAACAGTTTACAGGATGCAGCTCCTGTTTCTGCGGTCCCCAGCGCGTCAATACAGAACGCCAAAGTGACGGATTACCCGCTGGCAAATAAACATCCGGAATGGGTTAAAACAGCAACCAATAAAACGCTCGACGATTTCACTCTGGAAAATGTGCTAAGCGATAACGTCACCGCCCAGGATATGCGCATTACCCCTGAAACATTGCGTATTCAGGCCGCGATTGCCAGAGATGCTGGTCGTGATCGCCTGGCGATGAATTTTGAACGCGCCGCTGAGCTTACCTCAGTACCGGATGATCGCATCCTCGAAATCTACAATGCGTTACGCCCTTATCGTTCGACTAAGCAAGAACTTATTGCCATTGCTGACGATCTTGAACGGCGTTATCAGGCCCAAATTTGTGCTGCATTTGTCCGTGAAGCTGCGGAACTTTATGTCGAGCGCAAAAAACTGAAAGGCGACGATTAAGGACGAACTATGCGATATATAGCAGGCATTGATATCGGCAACTCATCAACAGAGGTTGCGCTGGCAACGCTCAGTGCAACTGGAGAGTTGTCGTTCGTGAGTAGCGCCCTGGCGGAAACCACCGGAATTAAAGGTACGTTGCGTAACGTCCATGGTATTCAGGAGGCGCTCGCACAGGCAACGAAAAAAGTCGGCATCAATGTTAGCGATATTTCGCTTATTCGTATCAACGAAGCAACTCCGGTCATTGGTGATGTGGCGATGGAAACCATCACTGAAACTATCATCACCGAATCAACCATGATCGGTCACAACCCGAAAACTCCGGGCGGAGTGGGGCTGGGCGTAGGGCTCACCATCACTCCGCAAGAGTTATTAACATGCCCGGCGGACACACCCTACATTCTGGTGGTGTCATCGGCATTTGATTTTGCCGATATCGCAACGATGATAAACGCCTCCGTACGAGCCGGATATCAGCTGACTGGCGTTATTCTGCAACGCGACGATGGCGTACTGGTCAATAACCGCCTGGAAATTCCTCTCCCTATTGTTGATGAAGTCCTCTACATCGATCGTATTCCGCTCGGCATGCTGGCTGCAATTGAAGTTGCCGTTCCCGGGAAAGTTATCGAAACCCTGTCTAACCCGTATGGGATTGCCACCGTTTTCGCCCTCAATGCTGAAGAGACTAAAAATATTGTTCCTGTCGCGCGGGCGCTAATCGGCAACCGTTCAGCAGTGGTAGTGAAAACGCCTTCTGGCGACGTTAAAGCCCGTTCGATACCCGCCGGAAATATCGAACTGCTTTCTGCCGGGCGCACAACGCGGGTTGATGTAGCTGCTGGTGCCGATGCCATTATGAAAGCGGTCGGTGAGTGCCCAAAACTGGAAAACGTGACGGGAGAACCTGGCACCAACATCGGCGGAATGCTGGAACATGTTCGCCAGACTATGGCTGAACTGACCAACAAACCCAGCAACGAAATTTTTATTCAGGATTTGCTGGCGATAGATACCTCTGTCCCCGTCAACGTAACCGGTGGTCTGGCAGGTGAATTTTCACTGGAACAGGCTGTGGGTATTGCCTCTATGGTGAAATCCGACCGTCTGCAAATGGCGATGATCGCCAGTGAAATTAAGCAAAAACTGCATGTTGATGTTCAGGTCGGAGGCGCAGAAGCAGAAGCCGCCATTCAGGGAGCCTTGACTACCCCTGGAACGACACGTCCACTGGCAATTCTGGACTTAGGTGCAGGCTCTACCGATGCCTCCATCATCAATCAGAAAGGGGAAATAGTTGCCACTCACCTTGCGGGAGCGGGCGACATGGTAACGATGATTATCGCTCGTGAGCTGGGCTTAAATGATCGTTATCTGGCAGAAGAAATCAAAAAGTACCCGTTGGCAAAAGTAGAAAGCCTGTTCCACTTACGCCATGAAGATGGCAGCGTTCAGTTCTTCCCTACTCCCCTATCCCCTCATGTATTTGCCCGCGTTTGTGTGGTGAAACCTGACGAACTGGTGCCTATTCCCGGTGATTTGACGCTGGAAAAAGTACGCGCTGTCCGTCGCAGTGCGAAAGAGCGTGTCTTCGTAACTAATGCCCTGCGTGCGCTGCGTCAGGTAAGCCCTGCCGGAAATATTCGCGACATTCCGTTCGTCGTTCTGGTGGGTGGTTCTTCGCTGGATTTCGAAGTACCGCAATTGGTCACCGACGCGCTGGCACATTATCGACTGGTCGCCGGGCGGGGGAATATCCGTGGTAGCGAAGGTCCGCGCAATGCGGTAGCTACTGGGCTCCTCATCGCCTGGCACAAGGAGTCGATTCATGGAAAGTAAAGAGCGTGCACCAGCCATCGTTGTCATGGAGATCGGTGACTGTATCACTACATGGGATGAAGTGCTTCTTGGCATTGAAGAGGAAGGTATTCCCTTTCGCATTCAACACATTCCGTCAGGTGAAGTTATCGATAGCGCCTGGCTGGCTGCTCGTCAATCTCCCCTGTTGGTTGGCATTGCCTGCGATCAGGAAAAACTGATTGTGCATTACAAAAACTTACCGGCATCAGCGCCACTGTTTACGCTGATGTATCAACAAGATAACCATGCCAGGCGCAGCATCGGCACTAACGCTGCCCGCCTGGTAAAAGGGATTCCCTTCCGGGAACTCCACTCATAATCCACAGGAGAAACGCAGTATGAACAACGCACTAGGACTGGTTGAAACAAAAGGGTTAGTTGGCGCAATTGAAGCTGCAGATGCCATGGTTAAATCCGCCAACGTGCAGCTGGTTGGCTATGAAAAGATTGGTTCGGGTCTGATTACGGTGATGGTCCGTGGCGATGTTGGCGCAGTAAAAGCCGCCGTTGATGCAGGAAGCGCCGCCGCAAGCGCCGTTGGCGAAGTGAAATCCTGCCATGTCATCCCGCGCCCACACAGTGATGTTGAGGCTATTTTACCTAAATCAGCATAACCCCATTCGCTAAGGAGCACAGCGTGAAGCAATCACTGGGATTACTTGAAGTCAGTGGTCTGGCACTCGCCATCAGTTGCGCAGATGCTATGGCAAAAGCCGCGTCCATCACGCTGGTTGGCCTTGAGAAGACCAATGGCTCAGGCTGGATGCTCATCAAAATCACCGGTGACGTCGCCTCGGTTAATGCGGCGATCGCCACGGGAGCCAGTTTCGCCGGACAGCGAAATGGCCTCGTCGCACACAAAGTGATTGCCCGTCCGGGAGACGGCATTCTGCCCCACACAACTGAAGCATTGACTGTGACGGTTGAAACAAGCGAAACACCAGCAACAACCGTCATCTCAGAGATTATCAGTTGTAATTTGTGTCTTGACCCGGCATGTCAGCGGCAAAAAGGTGAGCCCCGCTCACTTTGCCTGCACGCCAATAAGCGAGGGGAGTAACAGTGGATAAACAAACCTTGCAGGAAACAGTGAGCCAGATTCTGGATGAGATGCGCGAGCGCCCTATCCCTCTGGGTGTTTCCAGTCGTCATATTCATCTTTCAACAGCGGATTATTTGCGTCTTTTTCCTGAACAGCCGATCAGTGAGAAAAAGCCGTTAATGCAACCTGGCCAATTCGCTGCTGAACAGGTTGTTACGCTGGAGGGACCAAAAGGTAAATTGCACAACGTTCGCTTGTTGGGGCCGCTACGCAATGCAAGCCAGGTGGAAATTTCCCGTACGGACGCCAGAACGTTAGGGATCACCGCCCCGCTACGCATGTCAGGCGATCTCAGCGGCACTCCAGGGATTCGTTTGATAAGCCCATTTGCGGAACTGGAGATCACATCTGGCGTCATTGTCGCGCAACGGCATATTCATATGTCTCCGCTGGATGCCCTGATTTATGGTGTTACGCACGGCGATAAAGTGGCGGTTGCCATTGAAGGTGATGAGCGACGACTGATATTCGAAAACGTCGCTGTTCGCGTCTCTCCGGATATGCGTCTTGAAATGCATATTGATACCGATGAAGCCAACGCCGCAGGGGCTGATAGCCCTGATGTTTTTGCCACACTGGTGTCAGTGCCATGAATAACATGCTGATGCAACGTATTGTTGACGAAGTGGTTTTTCGCCTTAAACAACGTGCGGGAAAAACACTCGTGCTGACTGTTTTTCAACTGCGAGACGCCAGCGTTCAAGAGAGCGTTCATCAGTATGCGTCATTACAAATCCGATATGTCGATCTGCCGTTGTTACGACAACTTGCGGAGAACAAAACGTCAGATCGAGCAGCAATTCAGATACACGAAGCGTTAGCCTGGGGATTGCACATTCAATTGTCGTTGCAGCGTCATTTCCTGGACGCCATTGAATTGAAGACTCTCGCCCGTCTACCGCTAAGCTGGTGCGACGAGCAAGGGCAACCGATCTACCTTCATCGTGATCGACTTTTAAGTTATGCCGATATTGCACAGTTAAGCTCGGGAATACTGGTGTTACAGCGAAAATGTTGTGTGACCGCACTGGCTCGTGAAGCGGCAATTACCCGAAATATTCAGTTAATCAGGCAGGAGTAACCTATGCATCTGGCTCGAGTCACTGGCGCGGTAGTATCCACGCAAAAATCACCTTCTCTGATCGGGAAAAAACTGCTGCTGGTTCGCCGGGTCAGTGCTGACGGCGAACTGCCTCTCACGCCATTAACCGGCGACGAAGTTGCCGTTGATTCCGTCGGCGCAGGCGTTGGTGAGTTGGTACTCCTCAGCAGTGGTTCCAGCGCCAGACACGTGTTTTCCGGCCCTAACGAAGCCATCGACCTGGCAGTGGTCGGCATTGTCGATACGCTTTCGCGCTAAGGAGCTGAAAGATGGCAATTTATACCCGAACAGGTGATTCAGGAAGTACGTCTTTATTTACCGGACAGCGCGTCAGCAAAACTCATCTACGTGTCGAAACCTATGGCACGCTGGATGAACTGAACGCGACACTCAGTCTGTGTTATTGCGCCACCGCCATCGAAAGCCATCGCATCTTACTGGAAGCCATTCAACAACAGATATTTTGGTTTAGCGCCGAACTCGCCAGTGAAAGCGAACAGCCGTCAGCGCAGCAGCGTTACATCGGTACGGAAGAAATTGCCGCGCTGGAAAACGCGATCGATAGCGCAATGAACGCCGTCCCCCCGGTTCACTGCTTCATTCTGCCTGGTCGATGTGAAGCCGCAAGCCGCATGCATTTCGCCCGCACGGTGGCTCGACGGGCTGAAAGACATCTGGTTGAACTGACAACGGAAACCACCGTCCGGAATGTTTTGCTGCACTATATCAACCGACTTTCCGATTGCCTGTATGCCCTCGCCCGCGTGGAGGACAATGTTGCTCATCAAAACCTGATGATTCAGGAAATCACAAAACGTTATCACGAAGCCAACCACACACCAGCATTGAAGGAACGCACAATGCCGCTCACTTTTCAGGATCTTCACCAGCTCATTCGTAGTGCGGCAATGCGCGCAGATGAACTGCATATTCCCGTTGTCATCAGCATTGTTGATGCCAACGGAACAGAAAGTGTTACCTGGCGGATGCCTGATGCCCTGTTGGTCAGCAGTGAACTGGCACCGAAAAAAGCCTGGACCGCCGTGGCGATGAAAACGGCAACCCACAAACTTGCTGATACCGTGCAACCCGGCGCGCCGCTTTACGGGCTCGAAAGCCATATGCAAGGCCAAGTCGTCACTTTTGGTGGCGGCTTCCCCCTCTGGCGTGACGGAAAATTGCTTGGCGGGCTTGGCATCAGCGGCGGTAGCGTTGAACAAGACATGGATATTGCCCAAAGCGCAATGGCGGCAATTAACGTGGGAGTAAACTAATGAATAACTCTGAATTAGAAACACTGATCCGCAATATTCTGCGTGAACAACTTGTCCCCGCTACACCACGAATGCAAAGAAACGCTATTTTCCAGACTGTTGATGAAGCGGTCTGCGCAGCACACCAGGCCTTTTTACGCTTTCAACAGTGCCCGCTTAAAACCCGTAGCGCCATTATCAGCGCCATTCGCGAAGAATTAATGCCCCGCCTTACCGAACTGGCAGAAGAAAGCGCCAAAGAAACGGGGATGGGAAATAAAGAAGATAAGTACCTAAAAAACAAAGCGGCACTCGATAATACGCCAGGAATTGAAGATTTAACCACCACTGCACTAACCGGTGATGGTGGCATGGTTTTGTTTGAATACTCCCCGTTTGGGGTTATTGGCTCGGTCACGCCAAGCACCAACCCCACGGAAACCATCATTAACAACAGCATCAGCATGCTGGCAGCAGGTAATAGCGTCTACTTCAGTCCACACCCGGGAGCCAAATACGTTTCGTTAAAACTGATTACCACAATCGAAGACATCGCGTTTCGCTGTAGTGGCATTCATAACCTGATCGTTACCGTATCTGAACCGACCTTTGCTGCCACCGAACAGATGATGGCGCACCCTAAAGTCAGCGTTCTGGCGATTACCGGCGGCCCGGGGATCGTCGCCATGGGAATGAAAAGTGGCAAGAAAGTGATTGGTGCCGGAGCGGGTAACCCTCCGTGTATCGTCGATGAAACAGCGGATATTGTGAAAGCCGCCGAGGACATCATCAACGGCGCTTCATTTGATTACAACCTGCCGTGTATCGCTGAAAAAAGCCTGATTGTCGTGGCGTCAGTGGCAGAGTATTTAATTCAGCAGATGCAAAGCTTTGGCGCACTTCTTCTTAACCATGAACAAACGGAGAAATTGCGTGCAATTTGCCTGCCAGACGGTAGCGCCAACAAAAAACTGGTTGGGAAAAGCCCATCAGCCTTGCTGGAAGCAGCGGGCCTCCCTTTGCCCGCAAAAGCGCCGCGCCTACTGATTGCTGTTGTTGACGCCGATGATAGTTGGGTTACGTGTGAACAACTGATGCCAATGCTGCCCATTGTGAAGGTCAACGATTTTGACAGCGCTCTCGCCCTGGCGTTGAAAGTGGAAGACGGCTTGCACCACACGGCAATTATGCACTCGCAGAATGTCTCACGGCTCAACCTTGCCGCGCGCGTTATGCAAACCTCAATCTTTGTCAAAAACGGCCCCTCCTGGGCGGGTATTGGCGTCGGCGGCGAAGGCTTTACGACCTTTACCATTGCAACACCGACCGGAGAGGGTACAACGTCAGCACGGACTTTTGCCCGCTCACGACGCTGCGTGTTAACCAGCGGCTTTTCCATTCGCTAGAGAAACGGAAATGAAAACTTTTTCACTGCAGACGCGTTTATACAGCGGAACGGGAAGTCTCAACATACTGAGCCGTTTCACGAATAGGCACATCTGGATTATTTGCGACGTCTTTCTGGCACACTCACCACTCATTGACACGTTGCATCAGGCGCTGCCCGACAGTAATCGTCTCAGTATTTTTAGCGAAATAACGCCCGACCCAACTATCCAGACCGTGGTGAAAGGCATTGCGCAAATGCAGACTTTACGCCCGGATGTGGTTATCGGTTTTGGCGGCGGTTCTGCCCTGGACGCCGCAAAAGCGATTGTCTGGTTTGGTCGCCAGTGTGGCATTGAAATTGAAACCTGCGTAGCCATTCCTACCACCAGCGGTACCGGTTCCGAAGTGACCAGTGCTTGTGTCATCAGCGATCCTGAGAAAGGGATTAAATATCCCCTTTTCGATAATGCACTTTATCCGGATATCGCGATCCTTGATCCATCTTTGGTCGTCAGCGTGCCACCGGCGATAACGGCCAATACCGGGATGGATGTTTTAACCCATGCGCTTGAAGCTTATGTTTCTCCCCGCGCCAGCGACTTCACGGATGCACTGGTCGAAAAAGCCGTGCAAATTGTTTTTCAATACCTGCCCACTGCAGTGAAGAAAGGCGATTGTCTTGCCACCCGTGGCAAAATGCATAATGCATCGACGCTTGCAGGAATAGCCTTTAGCCAGGCCGGACTCGGTTTAAACCATGCAATTGCTCATCAACTCGGCGGACAGTTTCATCTGCCGCACGGACTGGCGAATGCGCTCCTGCTCACGGCGGTTATCCGCTTTAATGCTGGCGATCCGCGCGCAGCCAAACGCTACGCCCGGCTGGCGAAAACATGCCATTTATGCCCGGACAACGCCAATGACACCGCCAGCCTGAATGCACTTATTCAACATATTGAACAGCTTAAAACAACCTGTACGCTGCCGACTCTTACCAATGCGCTGAAAGAAAAAAAAGCAGAATGGTCAGTTCGCATACCAGATATGGTTCAGGCGGCACTGGCGGATGCAACGTTGTGTACCAACCCGCGTGCGGCTGATGCCTCCGCGATTGCAGAACTGCTCGAGGAGTTGTTATGAACGTCGAGTTAACCTCCTGCGACGACCAGACCATCCGCGAGCGAGTACAAGCAGCAGGTGTCGTGGGTGCTGGCGGGGCAGGTTTTCCAACCCATATTAAGCTACAAGCGCGTGTTGACACGTTCCTGGTGAATGCGGCGGAATGCGAACCAATGTTGAAAGTGGATCAACAGTTAATGGTGCAGCAAGCCAGCCGCCTGCTTCGCGGTGTTCACTATGCTATGAAAGCCACCGGGGCCAGTAGCGGAATCATCGCGCTGAAAGAGAAATATCAACGGGCAATAAACGCACTCACACCACTGTTACCACCGGATATCCGCCTGCATATTTTGCCCGATGTTTACCCCGCAGGAGACGAAGTGCTGACCATCTGGATGGCAACTGGTCGCCGCGTTCCACCCGCTGCATTACCCGTTAGCGTCGGTGTGGTGGTCAATAATGTTCAAACCGTACTTAATATTGCCAGAGCCGTCGAGCAACAGTATCCAGTGACGCGCCGCACACTCACTATTAATGGTGCAGTGGCGAAACCAATAACGGTAACCGTCCCCATCGGCATGTCTTTACGTGAAGTCCTGGCGCTGGCGGGCGGCGCAACAATAGATGCTCCTGGTTTTATCAATGGCGGGCCGATGATGGGAAGTTTGATCACATCGCTCGACACCCCCGTCAGCAAAACCACTGGCGGATTGCTGGTTTTACCCAACTCTCATTCACTGATCCAACGTCGAATGCAGAATGACCGCAGCGTACTTGCCGTCGCGAAAACTGTTTGTGAGCAATGCCGCTTGTGTACCGATCTCTGCCCACGTCATTTAGTCGGTCACGAACTGGCCCCCCATTTATTAGTACGTGCGGTTAACTACCAACAGCTCGCTACGCCACAACTGTTACTGACGGCGCTCACCTGTTCGGAGTGCAACGTCTGCGCCAGCGTCGCCTGTCCGGTAGGAATTTCACCAATGCGCATAAACCGCCTGCTTAAGCAGGAATTACGCGCACAAAATCTCCGCTACGAAGGTGCCTTAAACCCTGCTGATCCCATGGCAAATTATCGACTGATTCCCGTAAAACGGCTGGTAACCAGACTTGGCTTAACCCCGTGGTATCAGGATGCGCCATTGTCTGAACAGGTGCCTCAGACCGAAAAAGTGACGTTATTGTTACGCCAGCACATCGGTGCCAGCGCAATTGCGTGTGTACAAAAAGGCGATCGCGTCGTTCATGGGCAATGTGTAGGTCAAATTCCACACGGCACATTAGGTGCCCCGATTCATGCCAGTATTGATGGCATGGTCAGCGATGTGACAGAAAACGCAATTACGCTTGTGAGAGGTTAACGATGTCGAAAGCGGTAGGTATTTTAGAACTTAGCAGTATCGCGAAAGGGATGGAAACCGGCGACGCCATGCTGAAAAGCGCAAACGTTGAGTTACTGGTCAGCAAAACGCTATGTCCCGGAAAATTTCTGCTGATGCTCGGTGGCGATGTGGGCGCGGTGCAACAGGCCATCAACAGCGGTGCTTCCCTTGCTGGTGAAATGCTGGTCGACAGTCTTGTCCTGCCGAATATTCATCCCAGTCTCCTTTCTGCAATCAGCGGACTGAACCATGTTGAGCAGCACCGGGCTGTCGGCGTAGTCGAAACCTGGAGTGTCGCTGCCTGCATTGACGCTGCCGATTGTGCTGTCAAAGCTGCGAATGTCATTCTCGTTCGCGTGCATATGGCTTTTGGCATTGGCGGAAAATGCTACATGGTGGTTGCTGGCGATATTTCAGATGTTAATAACGCGGTCTCTGTCGCCAGCGAGCGTGCGGGAGAAAAAGGTTTGTTGGTCTATCGGTCGGTGATTGCCCGTCCACATGAAGCTATGTGGCGTCAGATGGTGGAGGGATAATGACAACTCAGCACACAACTGAACGGATGATTCAGGAATATGTCCCTGGTAAGCAGGTCACGCTGGCACATGTCATCGCCAATCCTGGGAAGGATCTGTTTAAGAAATTGGGGTTACCAGACACCGTTTCTGCTATTGGCATTCTGACGATTACCCCCAGCGAAGCATCTATCATCGCATGCGATATCGCCACAAAATCAGGCGCTGTAGAGATCGGTTTTCTTGATCGTTTTACCGGTGCCGTAGTGCTGACTGGTGATGTTTCTGCCATTGAATATGCACTTAGCCAGGTTACCCGTACGCTGGGTGAAATGATGCGCTTTACCGCCTGCCCCATTACGCGGACCTGACGTTATGCAACGTATGATGCTTATCGGCCCCAGCCAGTGCGGAAAAACGTCACTCACGCAATGTCTGCGTGGCGAAAATATCCATTATCAGAAAACGCAGGCAATCGTCTGGTCCCCGACCACCATTGATACACCAGGCGAATACCTCGAAAACCGCAGCCTTTACAGTGCATTGTTGGTCAGTGCCTGCGAAGCAGACATTATCGCACTGGTACTTAATGCGGACGCACCGTGGTCACCTTTTTCGCCAGGCTTTACCTCGTCAATGAATCGCCCGGTCATTGGAGTAGTAACCAAAGCAGATTTAGCCAGTATGGAACAAATATCTTTGGTGAAATGTTGGTTACGGGAAGCTGGAGCGCACAACGTGTTAGTAACCAGTGCGGTTAATAACAATGGAGTTACAGAACTTTTTGCCTTGCTGCATACAGAAGAAGGCT